>JAAUXU010000914.1_pt1 | contig 40338 bp, 48 predicted proteins | sample 7278151 | NCBI WGS metagenome assembly JAAUXU01 (sample SAMN14350113, study PRJNA611818) | marine sediment metagenome | isolation source: surface marine sediment (1.8m) | place: French Polynesia: Moorea | collected 2018-08
CTCGTAGCGATTTATTTACGTTTGCCTCCGTAGTTAACAAAACCTCTTCATCTCCAGTTCCGCGGTTAGCCCGGGCAGCTTCCTTGTTTGCTAACCTGTATTACAGAGCCTTGGTCGAAGCACTACACCAAGTTTACGCGCTGCAAAATGTACAGGTTCACGACGTTGGGACCCGGCCGCGGCTTGTTCAGAGCGTCGACGCGACTCCTCGCCAATAAGGCTGAGTCAGCGGCCAAGGCACCCAAAATGGGGAGTCGCCTTCCCCATGGCCCCGAATTCACCCACTTCTTGTCCCTGGAGGATAAGCCCAAGAAGAGGAGAGACCTGCTGAAAAGCGAACCGCATCCTTACGTCGACAAAGAGACTCTCAGTGGAGACGGCAGAAAGGGTATTGTCAGTCAAGTACGTAAAGTGCACTCTCCATATTGTCTCCTGCTTCTGCGCAGTGTTTTTCGAGGTGCGTGGATGTCAGATGAACTCCAACGATGCTGAGGTGGCCTGGTCCGTGTTGCACCAGCACGGCTACAAGCGCACTCATGAGAGATCTTACGCTGATGTCTGGATTGTCGTCACCTGTTCCATTCGGGAGGGCGCGGAGGAAAAGGTGTGGAAGAAGTTACGCCAGATTCAGCGGTTCAAGCGCAAGGGGGTGTACAGTGCCAGCCTGAAAGTGTGCGTGTTAGGCTGCATGGCCGAGCGTCTCCGCCAAGAGCTTTTCCGTCAAGGAGTGGCAGACGTTGTGGCCGGGCCAGACGCTTACAGAGATCTGCCCCGCCTTCTCGCCATCACCTCGACGACCAGCGAATCAGCCATCAACGTGCTGCTTTCCGTAGATGAGACCTACGCAGACATCACGCCTAAGCGCCTCAACGAGAACGCAGTCACCGGATTTGTGTAAGACGGCCCTTGTCCTGTACGTACGTAAATCTCTGATCCGTGAGGTCCAACTCCGTCTCTGCAGCTCAATTCAGCGAGGCTGCGACAACATGTGCAGCTATTGCATCGTGCCCTTCACAAGAGGAAGGGAGCGCTCAAGACCGGTCGGCTCAATCCTTGACGAGGTCCGACAGCTTCGAGACCAAGGTGTGAAAGAAGTCACACTTTTAGGACAAAACGTGAACAGTTACCGAGACATTGCAGAAGGTGAGTTTCACGACGACCTCTTCATCTCATGGACATACGTGATGGGGCTTTACTTTTCACTTTAGAATCTCAAATGTATGGCGGACTTGGTGCTGGTGAACCCACGCGGACTGCTCCAGGATTTAGCAGCATCTATAGGGCCAAGACCGGCGGAGTCCGCTTCGCAGATCTCCTCAGACACGTATCAGAAGTGGACCCAGAGATACGAGTACGCTTCACGTCGCCACACCCGAAAGATTTTCCTCAGGAGGTGTTGCACCTCATCGCCGAACGTCCAAATATCTGCAGTCATCTCCACCTGCCCGCCCAGTGCGGGAGCTCCAAGGTGCTGGCGGACATGAGGAGAGGTTACACCAGAGAAGCCTACCTTGATCTTGTGGCCGACGTGAGAAGAATCATCCCGGACGTGACCCTCTCATCCGACTTCATTGCCGGTTTCTGCGGAGAAACTGACGAAGAGTTCGAGGAGACGCTGTCGCTCATCAAGGAGGTGCAGTACCACAGGCTCTACGTCTACCCTTACAGCATGAGAGAGGTAAAGGTGAAAGTTACTTTCACCTCATGTTGCGTGCTGCAAGTCTCTCTCTGTCCGTGCAGAAAACACATGCCCATCGTAACCTGAAAGACGACGTCCCCGAAGAGGTGAAGAAAGCGAGGTTCCAGGTGCTCTATGATTTTGTCAGGTGTGAAATGGAGCGTCTGCACAAGGGATACTTGGGAACACAACAGCTGGTCCTCATTGAAGGAGTAAGACAAGACCCTTATGTGCAATTGTTACTTTGTTCCAACCGTTTCCTTCTAGGACAGCAAACGCTCCTCAGAGGACTTCATGGGAAGGAACGATGACAACGTTAAAGTGATATTTCCAAAGATGACCTCGGACATGTCCGGCCCCCTTTCTCCGGGAGACTATTGCAGAGTAATGATAACTGCTTCTAACAGTGAGTGCCTGAAGGGTCACCCGGTCGCTGTCAGTTCCATAAGCCAAGGTGTTCAAGTTGAGGTCTAATTGATCTACGATGCTCATAGAATACAAACGTATCATGACAATCCATATTCACTGTTTTACTTTTGAGGTGGAATTATGCTTCTTCATTATCATCCGAAGACGACGCGTACTCTCCCAGCTCTGCCAATGCGCCCAGCTTCTGCTTTTTGGCCTTTTCTTCGCCAACTTGTGACTTGTTCTGTGCGTCATCCTCAGTTGTCTCGTTGTTCACCGGTGCTGTCCTCTTCCTGACCACCACGCCAGACAACAGCTTGCTCTGACTCTGACTTTTGTTCAACTTCGATGAAATCGGCACTGGTGGGGGCTTGGTCTCCAGTTTCAGTCTCTCCTCCAACTGCTTCTCCCTGAGCTCCGCCTGCTCTTTGTGATAATCCTCCAGCGCCTTCCGTTCCTCCGCCAACCTCTCTCGCTCCATGGAGGACTTGACGGCATCTACCTCGTCTAGAAACTCCGCCTCGTCATCGTCGATGCCCCTGATTTGGTTCTTGAGCTTGTGAGCCTCATCCCATTCCTCCTGGGCTTTTGCTTTGTTCTCTTGTAAGCGCTCAAAGAGCGATCTGGAATCTTGAGGCTCCTCGGGGGCTTCCCTGGGATCGCTCGACTTGCGCACCTTTTCCCACTCCTCCTGCCGCTGGCGGCGCTTCTCGTCAAGCACCTTCTCGGACACGAACCCAGAGGACATCTCGCTGCAGTTGCTCGTCGGCAAGTGACTGATGTTTACATTCAGCTAGTGCAGCTAACTGCAGCGCCACCTGGCAGCTGGCCTGCCACACTAACACGACTACATAGTACCGGATGACGTCGGTCGTGACACAAAGCAGATCTGCTTTGTGGTCGTGAGTAGGAACCCGGCAAAGATGACATGAACGCGTGTATTGTCAGGGTCATAGAGATTGCTTTAGCAATGATTCTAAATTTTTATACAACGGTCTGGACAGCTGCACGTCGGCCGTTATCCACTTGGTCACGTCCCTAGTATCGGGCTTCTGTACCTGCTTGAGAGTCTGGATCTGCGACAGGAGGCCCTTGGGAGGCGACAAGTCAATGTCCATTGCGCTGTCTTCTTCTCCTTCATGCCCATCTATTTTATACACTTCACCGTCCGTCCTGACGGCGAACATATTGTTTCTATCGTCTCCCACGATGTCAGCCAAGGCAGCGTCGGAGAAGACTTCCTCCAACTGGAAGCATCTCGTGAGCTGATAGACGGTTCCTGCAGACACGATAAGCGTACTGTCAGTCGGCGTCACCCTCAGCTTGGCTAGTGGCACGTCTAGTGTGAGCATCAACTCGGACGTCACACAGTTCCACACCGCGACGGAGTCGCTCGACGCGCAGTACAAGTGGTGGCAGAGATCCCTGCGGCCGAACATGAGCGTCGGCACTGAAGAGCTCTTTTTCGTCTGGATCTTGGAGCTGCAGAGGACCGACCTGAGTTTGAAATTGGCCATACTGAAGAGGACGACGGCGTCTCCATAGCACGATGCCAATACGGTGGCGTCGCAACTTAACGCCAAGGCGCTGGACGCGCTCCGCTGCTTGTAACGAAAAGTGTGGACAATGTGCCAGCCGGTGTCTCCACTGCTAGTCCAGAGCTTGATGTCCCCGTCGTCGGAACGGGTAAGCAGCAGTACTGCATCCGGCTCGTGCTCGTGGACGGCAAGACCGTTCACGGTGTCGTCGTGGCAACTCAGTAGTTGGGCGTCTAAGCGAAACTCTTTCCCTTGAGCGAAGAAGCGCCACATCTTGACGTTAGCGCCCTCCGCCGTTGCCATCCAGTTGCCGTCCTGTGACAAGGAGAAGCAGACCGCTTCTTTCCGCACTGGAGCCTCGGACTCTCGATTACCTCTGACGGTGTCGTGATCCGACACATCAATTGACGCCAGATCTTTTCTTAGTCGTGGATCGAAGAAGTTGACGCTTTTCTCTCCCTTGAAGTACGCGACGGTGGATGTGGGCGTGTGCCACAACACACCAGACCGACCGCTCAAGTCCACTGTCAACATCATGGACAGATGAGCGGTCAGCTCCAGCTGGTGGCTGAAGCATTTCACAGAGCAATCAGCGAAGCATACGATGACTTGGCTGTAAGTTGTCGAGATGTCAACGATGACTTCGCCCAGGCGTGGTGCCTGGCATACTTTTGCCATCTCCGCCAAGCTCCACTTGACGACGACGGCTTCGCCGCCACCGGAGTAAAAATATTCCCCCTCCGGTCCCCACGCCAGAGCCTCGATCGGCAGGGAGTGCCAGTGCGCCTGGGAACGAACCAGCTTGTTGGAGGGCTCATCGAGCGAGCAGTGAAAGATTCTTCCTGATGAGTCTCCGCACAGCACAGAGTTCTCTGTCACGTTGTTCGACGCCAATCTCGTAAGCGGCCGATTGCTCGGGAAGCGCATGGCCACTCTGCGGGCGGGGTCACCGTCCGGGAACATCACAACACGGTTGTGCTCGTCCACGTAGGTGACGGTGCGGCAGCTCTGACCTACTAAGACTCTCCCCCTCCGGTAGGCCGACATGCCTAGTCGAGAGGCCTCCCTGCCCTTTTCGTGCAGGCGGACCGATCCTCCGGATTCCACAGAGACAGCTCGCGAAATCGATCCTCCGCTCCCGTCATCATGCTCATTGGACAGCTCTAACGAGATGAATTGGGTGCTTCCCGGGAAGGAGTTTAAGGCTCTGCATAACTCCTTCACTTCCAGCGTCCTCAGAGACGGCAGTTCGATGCGGACGAGGGTGCGGTGTGTCACAATGTAGGCGACTCGTGAGGTTCGCTCAGAGCAATGCAGCGACAGCACAGGATCAGGGAATCGGATGTTGCGCACAGGAGACTTTGTCACGAGACTGACCAGCTCCACCTGGATGAGAGAGAACAACTTAGTGCCGACAGCACAGGTCTCTTACGAACAGTTCGACACATGGATAGACAGCTGACCTTGGTTTCCCTCGCCCAGAGGAGGTACTTTTCTTCCTTATCCACGCAGATCTTCGCGAGGGTGTTGGAAGCCGCGGACGACGGAGAGATCGTCATGTTTTACCTCTCGTGATCGCCGAAGATCTACCTATTGTTTACGTCCTTCAACGACAAGCACGTGTTGACATCACAGACAGCTTACCTCAAACATGCCCAAGCAGTGTTGCCAATTAGCTTTTTGGAGGCCCAATTCTAAAAATGTGAAATTACTTGAAAAGTTTTGCATTAGAATATTCCAAACTCTTTTAGTGTTTGGCTTCATTTCGGACTGAATTACACTAACGATAAGTTTTGCTTCATTTTCTTACCTGCCGGTGACTGCTTTACTATTTTTTAGAGCAGCTTGTTTTTTTCAGGATAACAAAGACATGGCAACACTGATTCATAGAAGAAACAGCTACTCCGACGACAAATCAGGGTGAGCTGTCCGTGGCATCGCCTGGCGCAGAACTGCTACTTCGGACTCTCCGTCTGCCTCACTGTTCTCTGTGGTCTGGTCTGCCTCCTGAGCCGCTGCGTTGTGGCTTGTTCAGCTCACTGTTCAATGCACAGCACTAGCTGGCTGAAAAGCTCAGACTCTCTCGCGTCGTACCGGTGGGACCCAAGCTCGACTTGTCACTTGGTCCCGTCCAAGTAAGGGAGCGAACTGCTTCATGGTCTAAGACGCTTTTCTCCATGGCGGCCGCGCTGGCCTCGCAGGCGGCGGCCGCTGACGGCCTTGAGGTCTCGGACGAGTTCTCTCGCTTCTTGATTCTGGGCGGGGGCTTGGCCGGACTGTCAGCGGCCTCGTACCTGGCGAAGCAGGGAGTCAAGGACTTCAGACTGTTGGAGGCTCGGAACAGACTAGGGGGCCGAGTCTTCACTGTCCAGATTGGTAAGGGTGCGTGACGTCATCCCACCACGTTATTAGTACTTTTACACCTATACTGTGCTCCTCCACCACCCGCTCTAAAGGAGGCTGCAAAGCTGAACTCGGCGCCAGCTGGATCCACGGCGTGCTTGGCAACCCCTTGTACGAGTTGGCCGCGTCAAATGGGCTGGTGGATATGTTGACTGTGCCCAAGCCTCACCACGTCGTCGCCGTCACAGAGGATGGCCGGAGACTGCCCTTCACCGTCTTGCAGGTTTGTGTTCGTTGATCAAACATCTTATAATGAACGAAGGTGCAGGTTTTGGCCTAAGTTTTTATATCTGATCCGGCCAAACCAGACGGAAAGGCAAAATTCACCTTAAAAGTATCTGCTTTGGCTGTGTTAGGACATTGTGAATCAACAGAGCAATATTTCTGAGTCTGCAAGTGGCATCTCCCTCTCTGTGGGAAAGCTCTGAGTCTGGCGAAAATCTTCATTGTTGGAGGCATCTCGCTCTTTGAGTGCACTGCCTAGGTCGAGACACACGTAGGAGGCGGAGCGGCAGTTGATGTTCTCTTTCCCCCTCTGGGATCTGCTACTGTACACATGTAGTAGTACCATTTCTCTCTCGTATACAGGAGATCTACGAGGCCTACTTCTGGTTTTTCAAGCGATGTGAGGAGTACTTTCTCTGCAAATACAAGCCGCCCGACGGCGTGACGTCTGTGGGCCAGCACATTGAACTTGAGATCTCGATTTACCTCCAGCGATTTCCTCCGCAACAGAGACATGTCCGAAAGCTCATATTCGACTATCTGCTCAAGCGAGAGTGCTGCATTACAGGTAAAGTGGGACAGGATCCATTACAGTACTGGGGAGAATTAATACCACGACCGTTCCACAGGCTGTGATACGATGGACGAGGTCGACCTGATTGGCATCGGTAGCTATACGGAACTTCCCGGTGGCAATGTGACCTTACCCGGTGGTTATGCCAGTCTCCTCAACCCTATTATGGCTGAAATCCCGCAGGAGAACATCATCAAGGGGACTTCCGTCAAGCACATCCACTGGCGCTATCGAGCTGAGATGGAGGGAGCCGACCCGGTTACTGCGATTCTAAAGCAACACGAGTCTTCTGATGAGAGCGACTCCTCTGTCAAGACTGTACAAGACGCCAGTGAATGCTCAAGCATGCGGAGCTCGCGGGCCGCCTCTATCAGTTGCACGCCGGCACATCGCCGCTCCCATCCCAACGTCCTTGTGGAGTGCGAGGACGGCACGCGGTACTACGCCGACCACGTCATTTGCACTATTCCACTTGGTGTACTCAAAGAGAAAAAGGAACTCTTTGTGCCTACCATGCCCAAAGAAAAACGTGATGCCATGGATAAGCTCAACTTTGGTACTGTCGACAAGATAATGCTCGAGTACGAGAGACCCTTCCTAGCCCCTGACATCTCGGAAGTGATTCTTTTGTGGGACCGACCTGACAAAGAGCTGGAGATGAAAGATCGCTGGTTCCGGAGGATCTACTCCTTCACCAAGCTGTCTGAGACTGTGTTGGTGGGTTGGATAGCTGGTGAGGAGGCTCTCTACATGGAGACGCTAAAGCTCAACGTGGTAGCAGAGACGTGCACGGCTCTGCTGAAGAAGTTCCTGGCGGACCCTTACGTGCCAAAGCCGAAGTCCTGCATCTTGTGAGTCATATCATATCTGAAAAGTCGGCCACTGTTGCCTCGAGCATATAGTACATCCACCCGTACATGTTGCTTTGCTGTTATAGTACTGCCTGGCACAGTCTGCCCCACAGCCGCGGCTCGTACACGTCCTTGGGTGTCGGTGGACAACAACTTCACATTGAAAAGGTGGCGGAACCGCTGTACCAGAAGCCAATGGGCAGAACGGTGAGACAAGCTGCTAAAGTTATACATTGGAATTCAAGACTAACACCTTTCTCATGTAGCCTGTGGTGGCTTTTGCCGGCGAGCACTGCCATCCTTCGTTCTACTCGACTGGACACGGGGCCTTTCTGACTGGTCGAACAGCAGCACAATTTTTCTTGAGTGCCGCGGCCGCAGCCAATGACGATGAGGACGTGTACAACCTCGGTGCGGCCAGTGTGGCTGATCTCTCCTCGTGGCTGGAGGAGATACAATTGGGTGAAAAAAATCTGGCTGACTACCGAGCGGGCAAGGTGAGGGGCGGCAAGTCCAAAGAGAGGCCGAGCAGGGACGGTGGCAATCTCACAACCCCAAGGTGATAGTGGATCACTTTGGGAATTGGCCCCAAAAGGGGACAATTATTTCTCCTCACTCTAGTCAGCAACCAGCAAGACCAGTGCATTGTCAGAGCAAAAAGCTCAAACACTGTTTCGTCACACTGAAATAGCTACTGTAGTTGTGTTTTCTTAGTATCAAGGGTGATGACGGCTTCATTTGATACGTGTCTCAATAGAACAACTTCACAGTCGTCCACTTTACAATGACTCAGCCTCATCTTGGTCATTGCTTAGCCGAGGTTTCTAAGGCTGACTCATCAAAACACTTTGAAGACTTAACTGACTGACTCAAAAGCATCAATCCTCAAATGAGTCTTGCATAGGTCGTCCACTGTTCTTATAATGTATTTACGGTGTAAGACTCCTTTATTGTAGCCGGTCAAAAAAGAATTAACAAGTCATCAACCCATCGTTGTGTCTCCTTTGATGGGCAAAGGGAACTCCCTCAACTTATCCACGCTTTTGGACAGTTCGTCATAAGCATGTCTAGCGCACATGATCTGGCCCTCTGTGTACTGTACTAGAGAGTCTCTCAGCTCCGTTAGCCTCCGCTGGTGAAACCTCCTCATTTCTGCCTTGGCCGTGCGTGCACATTGTGCTACCTCATCCTCTTTCTCCTTCATCTGCTTCTGCGAGCTTTCTGAGGCCTCTCCAAATTTGGCCTTGCTGCATGCCTTGGCGGCTGCATCCCGTTGATTCACCAGATTGGCCCTCCGGGACAGCATTGCATTCTCCTCCTCCAAGTAGCTACTCCAGAATGTAAGATATGATCCAAGTGCACTATCCGCACTGGCAACTGCAGCATCAACACCCCGCCGCTCTTGTGCTAGACATGATGCGACACCAGCATTCAAGCGGTTATAGAACCCATTTGATCCTTCACGTCCTCCCACAGTAGTAGTCAATGCTGTTGCCAAGAGTGCCAATTGATTTGCCAGGCGCATTTGAGCACCAAGCACTCCTTGAAGCCTAGCGCTGGCCTCTCGGATTTGGGCGCAATATGCAGATGCCCAGTTGCGCTCCTTGGCAAAGGCGGTGTCATTCCCACAGCCCTTGGAGCTGCCGCGGGTGGAAGAGTGAGCCAGTTGTAGCAGCATCTGTGGTCGCCGGAAGTCGAGCATGCTGGAGAAGAGACCCTTCTTTAATTTTGAGCGCAAAGGTGGATGTCGATGCTCTAAAAAGTCCCTTATCAGTGGCGAACCCCCAAAGTGTGGGTGCTCCAGCACAGCTGTCAGGTACTTGGACAGCGCCTGGCTGTCTTTGAGGAAGTCATCTCCACGTACATATGCTGCAGCAGCGCCCCACTGGCGACGAGATCTGGTCTCGGCTGTTCGTGGTTCGGCTGCAGGAGATGCCGGCAATGGCGGCACAATGACACCCGTGAGGGACACCCCGGCGGCCCTCGTCAAACTATGGTGTAAGAACTCAAAGTCTTCATACTGGCGTTCCACTTCCTGCAGAGGTTCCACCTGAGGTGATCTTCGGGTTACTCGTAGACAGTATCGCACAGCCACTCCATCCTTGGTCACGTTGCTGGTGAATGTGACGTGGTACCTGTAGGCACATCCTTCACAATGACGCCTGTTTGATATATACGTGTGTGTGTGGTTGCAGCACAACAGGTGGTGGCTATTTACGTTGAATGTACACTTGCAGTGTCTAAATAAGTGTCGCAGAGGGTACCTTGGTAAGTCCAGTGGCAGGTCTTCTTCTGGCCCATGGTAAGGCGAAAAAGGTGGCATCATCGTGGGTGGGACCGGACTGCCTGACGAAGATTGGCCCGGGGAGTCCGGACCCTCAGTCGAAGAAGAACGATCGTTGTCATCGTCCTCTACTGCCGCCGTGGAAGACTCTGACATCATCTTGTCGTCTGCTGAAACATGAGAGCCGTGAGCTCGAGCAGTGCGAGACATCTCACACCAGTAACGCAGCATCGAGACAACGAGACTACTAAAAAAGACTGTTCTCAGTGAACGAGTTCCGACCTTGAATGTTTTGAACTTCCTCTCGTGGTCGTTGCTGACATTGAGCTCCAGGACGTCGATCAGGAATGCTACGGCCAACATCTGAGGTGTCCACTGAATGATGTCATTGACCATCTGCTAACTGTTCACATATGATGTAGTCGACCGAGAGCCTTACATTATCCAACGCTGCAGTGGACTTTTTGAGGCCTGAGTTGGCCTTCTGGTGGTGCGTGCCTGTTTTCGTCACGGCCGCCGCCGCCGCTGCAGTCGCCACTGTGCCTCTTTGGTGAGGGTGGGTGCAGAGAAGAAGATCGATATGGTGCACGTACAGTGGAAGCAAGTACACTGTACAGTACGGAGTGGAGAAAGCTTGGAGTGGGAAAAGAGGTTCCCTGCAGGTGATCTCTGGCAATATCCTTTGTACTGAGTGATGACGAATGAGTTCCTGCTCAAAGGAGGGCTTGAGCAAGAGAATTCTCCAGCGACGTCTGTCGGGCCATTTTGGACACACACCAGGCAGTGGTGACGTTATGGTATGGACCCTCGTGTGCCGCGGACCTCACGCTGATGTAGGTGGACACCTACGTGCAATCCAACTGTGCAGTGATGTCCTTGCGTGCTGCAGTGTATATATTCTACCTTAAGGGAAGGGAACCTAACTTTATGGTGCTACGATCATACACATATGAGATCTTATGTAGGATGCGACAATGTTGCCAGACGCTTGAGCATTAAGCGCTACGTAATCGGTAGATTGGTAACAGCTGAACCCATCAGCTGGCAGCCCTGTCTGTCATATGACTTGAAGTGCAGCTGCTGCTACGCTTATCCAGTGATTTCAGTCTAGCAGAGGTAGGACAGGGCGAACGCCGAGGTCGTTACTTGAGCGCATCCTCCTCCGTCATGTCCGGGAAGGATCGCATCTCCATCTTCCCCTCCCGCGGTGCCCAGACGCTCATGAAGGGCAGGTTGAAGGGCGCGCAGAAGGGGCACAGCCTTCTGAAGAAAAAGGCCGACGCCCTGCAGATGAGATTTAGATCCATACTCAAGAAAATCGTGGAGACTAAGCAGACCATGGGCGACGTCATGAAGGAGGCTGCCTTTTCACTGGCGGAAGCCAAGTTCGCCTGCGGTGACTTTAGCCAGGCGGTGCTGCAGAACGTCAATAGGGCTCAACTCAAGGCAAATGTGGAAAGTTGCATCCTTGGACTTGTCTATATTTTTGACATTCGCTTTGCAGATCCGTACCCGCCGAGACAACGTGGCCGGTGTCAATCTGCCGATCTTCGAGTCATACCAGGATGGCGCTGACGCATACGAGTTCGCCGGACTCTCGCGCGGCGGCCAGCAGATCGCGCAGCTCAAGAAGAATTACGGCAAGGCGGTCACGCTGTTGGTAGAACTGGCCTCCCTGCAGACTTCTTTCGTCACGCTCGACGAGGTCATTAAGGTGACCAACCGCAGGGTCAACGCAATCGAGCACGTCATCATCCCCAGAATCGAGAACACGCTGGAATACATCATCTCCGAACTGGACGAACTGGAGAGGGAAGAGTTCTTTAGACTAAAAAAGGTCTGACTTTCTTTTGACATCACTCATCCCAAAGCTTCAGCTCTATTAGATACATGTATCAAATTGATAGTCTACTGAAGCCTCGCTTGTACTGGCGGACACGGTTGCGTTTGAGTCGCCAATGGACAGGCGGCTCCTCCGAATGGTTACGTGATATCCGCCAGTGTAAGCGTATCCTAAGAAACTCCTAAACTTAGGCTCTGTTTCATCAGTTCCCTCACTACCCAGCTGATTTCGGTCCCTTTACTCTTGCAGGTCCAGGACAAGAAGAAGAAGATCCGCAAGCAGAAGGAGGAGGAGGCAGAAGCAAGGAAGGCTAGGGGTGAAGGTCAAGACGAAGACGTCGGAGGAGACATCTTTGAAGCCGAAAATGACGCTGACCTTTTGTTTTAACAATCTTGTAGATATAATGTGATTTCTGTTATTAAGGCACTTTCAAGTGTTATCAACCTATGCGAAAATAAGAAAATGGTTGTTAACTCATGGAGTCATTGACGAAAGAAGAGCTGCTTCATGACTACTCTATTTCTGGAATACTCTGAACTAAAATTTAGGCGCAACAGAACAACCGATCATATAATTGCAGATAATTTCTGATTCAAGGTGACCAGCAACACACTACCATGTGTAAATCAAACGGGTATTAAGTTGTTTGAAGAGTTACTTGAAGGAAATAACGAGCCACTTCTCTTGCACCTTCTCTATCTGCTTCGTCAGCAGGGGGTTCCTCGTCCTGATGCGGACTTCCAGCTTCCCCCCGACCGCTCTTCGCCCGTCCATCAACGCAAAGGTGTCGTGAATGTCACACACTGTTTCCAGTGGTTGCAGCTTGATCTGCAACAAGGAGCGTGCATGTAGACCACGAACAGAATCTTGCGAACTTTGATGCTGGCAAAATTCGCACTCGCTACATGCGTCCTTACCTGCACTGTACCAACGAGGTTATCACTGCGGAAGAATCCTCCCTTAGCCCAAACCTCCACCTTCACGCTCTGCCTCTTGCACGCCCTCTGGAATGACTTGTCTTTCGGGTTGATCGGCATAATGCACTTGAAATTGTACTCGGGGTTGCTAGAGGCCTTCATGACAGGGGTGCGTTCCTTGAACGGGTTCTCCTTGGGATAGGGCAACTCAAGCCTGCAACAGAAATCGTTGCGCGACACCGGGGACATCATTTCTTGGACGCCTTACTTGCAGTACGTGTCTGTCTCCTTGGCGGCACCAAAGTTGATGCCCGTCAACACGCTGAGCTCCAGTTCTGTGTCGGTGAGATCCGCGTGGCACACCACTCTGGAGAAGGCGCGGATCTCGTAGTGAAACTTGGGCACCGGTTCATTCCGCTTAAACGCGAACCTTTGTAATACCAAGAAGTCGGTCATAAACAGTTCCGGCTCAAATGCAAAGTGTAAAATTGTACTACCTCAGGGTGTCCAAGTCCTTCTTGGTGTATTCCATCATCTGCTGGAACTTGTTCGCAGTGGCCACATCGCCTGTGGCCCTGAAGTGATCGCTGTTCCGACCGCACATCTTGGCCTGAGCAACCAAGTCCTTCTCCAATTTTGCGTACATCGTGCGCCGGTCGCCGGAGATTGAAGGCTCGCAGTCCTCATGTCGGACAATCTCGAATTCCATCCCAGCACCTACAGCAACAAAGTCGTCACCAACGGTATCAATCCCTGCTTCACCTCCTCCTACCTGATCGCCGCTGCGGTGGGACGGGCAATGTCTTCAAGTCTACGGGTAACCCTCCCTTGGCTGCCTCAATGACCTTGTCGAAGCCCTTGTAATGACGCAGGTAATCCTTGGCTTGATCTATTTGTCCGGCTTTCTTTGCTTCCAAAGCCGCGGCCTTAAATTGGGCCTGTTGAGCTTGAAGTAAGGCAATCTGTTTCTCCTGGAACGTCTTCGGCTTCCCTGATCCAGCACGAGCCGATGTGGATGGCGCTGTTGATGCGGCAGCCGCCACTCGACTCGGAGTCGCTGCTGCTGGTGCCGCTGCTGTTGCTGCTGGTCCTGGTAGTCCTGCAGACAGAGGCACGCCGATTGGAATGGGGGCGAACCCAGGTGGCGTCGGCAGGTCGTTTACCGGGATCGGTCTACCGGACTTGTTCAGTTTGATGGCGTTTTCATACTGCTTGCAAATCCTACCCAGCCGACGAACTTTGGCAGAGTTTCCCTCCTGCTTGGCCTTGGCCTCGTCCTGGCGGTACTTCAGTAGTCTTTGTTCAAGTGCCTCCGATACTGTCTTAGGAGGTGGCGGGGCTCCAAAGAGAGCGGGATCAGCAGGGGGAATGTCTTCGGGGTTGTCGGGCAGTCGAATGGGGTCGTCGCGGCTGAATTGTCTCGTAGGAGCAGCTGGAGGAGTTCCAGTAGCTTCAGATTGAAGCGAGTCGGACTGTTTTGGCGGTGCCTTTGTCACTGTCGGTAAAACATCCACCGTGAATATCTCCCCTGCTTGGAGTTGCTTTAAGAGGACGTCGCACTCTTTCACGGCCTTGAGCGCCGCAAACGCCAAAGGCTTGTCGTCGTCGCTTCTGGCTTGCAATGCGGTCGCCTTACACTTCTCCCGGTGAGCTTTGACTCTTGAAACCTCGCCGGACTCTTCTTGTGCAGCAGGTGAAGTCGGTTGCAAAGGAGCTTTCGGTTGTGGCTCCTGAAGATCGGCAGGATGGGGAGCTGGCTCCATCGGAGAAGCCTCAGTAGCAGCTTGGGATGGAGTATCAGCTTGCATTGGAGAGGTGGGCTGAGTGTTAGCCTTTGGTTCGGCTTCCTTCAGTGTGACGGCAGGAGGAATGTCACTGTCGTTGACCGCGGTGCCGTCCACGACGTTTCGCCTCAACCTAGCCAAGGTGGCGAGTCCTCTCCCGAACCGCCTGGCCCTGGCAGAGTCATCCGCGCTCTGGGCTCTAGCTTGAGCGGCAGTGTAGTTGGCGATGCGGTCGTCGATTGTCTGCAGCAGGTCCCCACCAGCCAACGGCATCTCCTCAACCTCTCGCGGGTAGCTCACTGTTTGGGGAGCCATTGGTGCAGGTGGTGCCGGAGACTTCACGTCTGCTTCGGCATCCCCAAGAAATTCGAGCTCGGCCAATAAGGATGGGTCGTCCTCAGTGTCAGACATGTCTTCATCACTTGGGATGTCGCGCATGCAAGCTGCAACCATTGATTCTAAGTTCTTCTCGGGCACAGCCGGTGCCTTTCTTCGCCCGGGCGGCTTCTCTCTGGCACCTGAGGCCATCAGGTCCTGGAGTTCTGCTTCTAACGCTGCGTCGTCATCCTCGTTGAGGTCGGCGGCGTGCTCCAGCTCGTCAATACTCGGCACGTCCATAAGACCGAATGCTGAGAGCTTCACTTGCTGTTGACCACCAGAGCGAGGGGGTCTCTTGGATTCCTTCTTGCGACCAAACATTGCTGCAAGAGCAAGAGAATCTGAGATGAGAGTCTGACTAGTCTTTTACTGTGACACTTGTACTGTTATTACAACATAAATTATCCGAATAGCGTGTACACTTATCACACTATGCAACTGTCCACTTCATTCTATAGCTTCTCGATCATGATGGCGCTGGCGCCCCCGCCGCCATTGCAGATCGAAGCTACTCCCTTCTGTCCCTTTTCGAGCGCGAACACCAAATGGTTGGTGATTCTGGTTCCAGAAGCGCCGAGCGGATGGCCGAGGCTCACAGCGCCACCGTGCACGTTGACTTTAGCGGGGTCCAAGTCGAAGAGCTTCATGTTGGCGACAACCACCACGCTGAAGGCCTCGTTAATCTCCCATAAGTCAACCTCATGGGCGGCTACGCCGGTCTGTTGAAGGAGCTTCTCGGTGGCGAACTTTGGCGCTATGGGGAAATCGACAGGGTCGGTGGCTCCGTCGGCGAAGCCCACAATCCTCGCGAGAGGCTTGCAACCCATTCGCTCGGCAGCTGCTGCGGACATGAGCACGCAAGCGGCGGCGCCGTCGGAAAGAGTGGAAGCGTTGCCGGCCGTTACGGTGCCGCCCTCCTTCTTGAAGGCAGTCGGCAGCTTCGTGAATTTCTCCGGTTTGAACTTTCTGAATTCCTCGTCCTCTTTGACCTCGAGTGGGGGCTTTCCGCGCCTCTGGGGCACAGACACTGTAAAGAGTTCCTTCTGGATAATGCCAGCATCGTAGGCGGCGGTCGACCGACGGTAGCTCTCCATGCCATATTCGTCCTGCTCCTCTCTGGAGATGTTCATCTTCGCTGCAGTGTTCTCTCCGCAATTGCCCATGTGGAACTGGTTATACACGTCAGTGAGGCCGTCTAAGACCAGACCGTCCACTAAAGTCGTCCCTCCGTATGGAACGTCTTGCCTTGAGAGGTAGAAGGGAACGTTAGACATCGATTCCATCCCCCCAGTCACCATGACTTCGTTGTTGCCAAGGGCGATGCTTTGAGCACCCATCATGATGGACTTCATGCCGGAGGCGCACACCTTGTTCACCATAGTGCAAGGCACAGACTCCGGAATGCCTGGAAAGAGAAGCATGACAACATCTGCCCGGCCAAAAGCGACCTTTTAAGGCGCACCTGCCGTGAGAGCCGCCTGCCTGTCCGGAGCCTGCTTCATTCCCGCCGGCAGCACTGACCCGAAGTATACTTCTTGTACCGCATCCTTTGGGCAGTTGGCCCTCTTCAGGGCCTCCTCGATCGCGAGGGCGCCCAAGCGAGGTGCTGGCAAGGAAGACAACGAACTGAAACCGACGTCGTAGAAGAGCGAAATTCAGCAAGAGACATTACGACATCACTTCCAGATGCCTTGATCAATAATTTATTTACCTCCTGAAAGATCCTATAGGCGTCCTGGCCGCGCCGACGATCACGACCTCCTGGGTGACGGCGCGTGAGGCCAGGGTACGACGGACGCTGACGCTGGCACCGGGAACGCCGCGAAGCAGACAGGAAACGGTTCGAAGAGGCATGACTCGTTGGAAGTTGTCAATGACTAATAGATTGGACCAAGTACGAACATCGCAAACCCGGACTCTGACGTCTGCCTTGGGTACTTCAGGGGTGGGTCGGGCTATGGCCCGCAACCTCCAGATCCAGACCGTGAGCCCAAGTAACCTAATATGCGAGGGTCGTACGATTTTAAAGGAGGCTACTCTTTTGAGGCTGTTATTGTTATCATTGCATCACAGCCTCTAGCTGTGATGACTTGTGACGAATGTAACGCACGAGTTCTAACGCACGGCCTCCCACAAGCACCTGAAGAGAGCGTTATGCAAGACACTTTTAAAAACAGACACTGTTAGAATGTGTTCGGAGCTTCATGGAGGACAAAACCTACTCAAACTAACTCACTCACACGAGTCATTGATCCTGCTAGACAATGTTGCTCTTATGCTTCAACGTTCTCCTTGATTCGGATTCCACATCACCTACACATTCGACCTTTCCCACATAGAAGTGGAGCCTCTCTTTACGTGCTTTAAGGCGATTAATAGCGTGGCATCGTTTGAAATTAGTCCCGTATTTTTGACTCATTGTAAATATCGCATTATTTAGGCTCGATTTTAGGCCTGGGACCGGTCCGACCCGCACCCTCCCCTGCCTGACCTGACCCGGCACCGACAAACTCTCGGCCCGATCCACCCCTAACATTAGGGCTAACTCACAGAGCACGAAAAAGAAGATCCGCCTGCCGCTGCTGGAGCAGTAGCGTAACCTCGCTTGCAGCTGTCGTGAAATCAGGGTTGCCAGATGGCCTTTGTTTCGGACAGATGTAGGTGCTTCTGACCGGCTTGGACAGATTTTGACTGTGAGACTTCTCGGAATTTTTGTTGTAGTGTCTCGAGCTTATGTTCTGACCATCTTATTTAGTGTTCAACCGTCGTGCTACTGAATTTGGCCGTTTTGCAGTCCATGTGTCTGCCAACACTGGCCAGATAAACTGCTGAACAAGAACCCAAGACTTCTTGGACAAGAAAGAGTCAGGTTCTTTCTATGATGTGGACTCCGGCTTTCTGCATTCTGAGCTGTACGCGCATAGGCTCTTGGCCATCGGAAGGGCAGCAACCGCGGCAGCCGCAGGAAGGAGAGGCTGTAGTATCCAACACCCATGAGAGCTCGCCATCATCACAATTGTGTATCTCTGGAGGGCCTTAGTGACGTCTCTAGCCATCAATGATAGAAGACAACTTATGATGAAAACGTCGGGCTGTCAGTAAAGGCCCGACGAGCCGGTTGTCTCGACCTCAGCTCATCCCCATCCCTGCGTTTGTTTACAGAAAACGTCTCTTCAAGACATACCGACGATGCTGTACATACCTAAGTTCACAGAGCACAAACAGTCTCCATTGTTGCTTGGTAAGAAACCATGACCGCCAACTTCTTCAAGCGCTTGTACCTGGGCAAGCAATTGACGGACGAAGAATACGAGGACATCCCTCACTATCGGGCCGAGTTGCATTACCATGTCCTGAACAAGAACTTACAGGTATGGGACCAGTTCTTGAGCCGTACACAGTGGTACGTCTTTAGCCAGAGCAACTAGTCCGCGCAGTGTCTTGTCTTCCTCATCTTTGTTCAAGTCCAGATGACAGGATGAAATCATGACGGGGGCGTAAAAGTCAAAAGTTTCCGTTCTAACGTGACCCCCGTATCGTTTTCCACCATCAACAATGAGAGTGGAACGATTCTTGCGTGCACAGTCAAAGTTGATTCCGCACTCTCCGCTCTGTTTAGATGGCCAGCATCTTGGGCATGGGCATTGTCGGCCCCCTCATCGGACTCATTAAGGGAAGGTCTTTCGCTTCGGTCCGCCAGTACAGCAACAAGGTATTCCATAGATTATGATGAACATGTTCTTACATCTCTAGTTCATGCACGTGTGCGTAAGTGACATTAGTAAGCAATATTAGCTGACCTTTTTCGTCACTTCTTAGACTGGCAAGATCATGGCCATGGTCTTGCTGCCCGCTGCTCCTGTCATGACGGAATTCTTCATCCGGAATGCCACGGAGGAGGCCATCTACGACAGGAGTTATAGAATCCGGCATAATGATGGCCAGGTTTGTATGTTTATATTAAATGAAATATGAAAATAGTTGTATCTGCCGTTGTATCACTCAATGAGACACAACAATTGTACGTTTTAGATGCGCACGGACCGCATTGCTGGCTTCTGCGGGGCTGTAGGTGCTCCTCTTGGTGTGGTCAATAACGTGGGGATCGTCCCGGGCTTGATGCTTGGAGTGGCCGTAGGAACCGTCTCCTCGGGCCTCTATGGTCGATTCCTGGCGAAGCAGAGACAGGCTTAGACCATTGCTCATGCTCGTGTAGGTTTGTGTACCTACTGTACAGTGCTTGCCGTTATTCACAGTACTACTTCAGGACGAAGCGAACTATACGATGCTGCTACAACTTGCTCACGACGTGCGAGAAGCTTGGTCAGGAGCGGGATCACGCACTGTCAGTCCGGAAAATGGCCGACTCACTAAATTTACAATACGCTTCATGCTATTCTCGTGATCCTCCTGGCCGTTCTCTGCTGTCCCGATTCGTTTTGGTGCCTTTGATATGAGTCGTCCACGGGGGACTTGGTGACAATCAGAAGCCGGATGAATTTGCTTCCAGACTGCGAACAAATGAGCTGCCCGAGGGCAAAAGTGAACATCTGTTTAGTGAAAATCGTATCTTAATCCACTCGGACTTGATGGCTGAAAAATGCTGCTCACTACACGTACTACAGAAGTGCCTTGTAACAGTTGGAGTTAAGGAGTGAGCGTAGTAAATAGCCTTTCGAGGTTTCTTCCCCTTAACTATAGATTGCATCGCTGTAAGGTAGGGTGTTATTTTGCGAATGCGATCCGAGTCGATTTGACGTGTCCTTGGCCTTGTCTTCGCTATGAGTGTGGCCCTCCGAGTCTCGACAGTCCGGAGCAGTCGCTGCGAGTGTAGCTTCATCGAGGGCTGCCGTCACAACCGCTTGACCCCCAGCACTCTTGAATGAAGATTTGTCTCCACTGCTCAGAGCACTGTTCTGAGTGTTGCAAAGAGGTCGCCAGCGTTGTCCCGATCGTGGTCCGGATGGGCATTGCCCAATTGACATCCTGGGCCAAGTCCATCATGTCTGTTGTTCTTGTCTGTGTGTATGTCGGAAGTGTCACCCTGTCGCTCTCTTTTTGTAGCTTCCAGAACCTAGCAACTTCTCACTACAGAGGACCGGGGAGGGAACCCCACTGGAGTTTGGTGGGCATGGAAATGGAAGCCGGATAATGCGTCATTTAGAGGACCTTAGAACAAATTACACATTCAATCTACATCCTGAGACTGCGGGATATCCCGAATTAATCACGATATTCGATATATCGTGGCCAAGTATCATGATATTCGATACGATATGCTAAATTAGAGTACAGCAATACCTTAGTCGTTCGATACTTCCTACTGTCATTCCACCATCGCACTGTTATTCCATAACCAACAACAACAACCATGTGGGTATTGTGCACGTACGTGCACTCCACCAATCTAGGACCACTGTGCCATCAGTTTTGGGGGATCAGAATGGTGGTGCCAAGCTCATGGGCCGGCAAAAAGTATCGTACACAATATCGCGATATCAATACCATATATCACATAGTCTTGCTAGATCCAAAGTACTGTACCGATTTACCAGACTTTTTGCACACTTTATTCTACAATAAAGTTTTCCATCCTTGGTTATGCCACTGTTTCAGAGTTCTCTATCGTAGGCTGTTCATGACTGTCATAAGTGGCTCTATTCATTTTTTGCTCAACCGTATTTAGCTTTATTTTTGCTTCGGTTCAGTGCATGAAAGTCTTATTTCGTGGTAGTCATGCTTGGAGTCTAGAAGAAGTACGGAAATGCAGCAATGGGTTGTTGCTGTTAATTTTGCAGAAAAAGTCGGGTTAATGGAGATCAAATCGAGAAAATATGAATGTGTAGCAAATAATCACACCAAATGAGTGCCCGATTGCTCAGCTGCTTCTGTCTGAATGTCTGGCACCGAGTGGGACAAGGACGGCACGAAGTGTTGCTGCCCGAGTTTGCTCGTCCTGGTCATTTTGTTCTGCCACAAGGAGGAGACATGCTAACAATAGTACTTATTCAGCTACAGAGCAGTCGGACAGATTCAGTCCCAATGCTAACATTGGATGCCTCTAGACATGCATAGACACATGATTGCTGAGAAAATCATCCCCACAAGAAGGCCCATGGTGGAGGGAACGAGAAGAACTTCTGCAACGCTGCCAACTGCAGCTGCTGCTGCTGCAGCCGTCTCTCCAGCACCTGCAACAGGTAAATTGGAGGTGCCTGATTTTCTTCAGCACATTTTCTCCTGGCCATATAAATGACGACGCCTCCAAGCAGCGATGCAGTGAGGAGCCCAAGGATGTGATCTGTGCACCACATTGCAGGAAAAAACAATAAAGGCATGCGGTGATGACATGAGGTGTGCCCTTGCTCACGTCTTCCGCTTTGCGGCGCGTCGCTTCAAGTCGCTGGCGTTGTTGGGCCTGTTCGCGCTCGCCTACCAACGCTTCGTCTCTTACGTCGTCTTCGGCGGCGGAGTCCACGATGGAGACGATGACAGCTGGAGCCAGGACGTCCCCGTCAACTCGGTAGTGTGGTCACCGCTCAGGGACAAGGCCACGACCAGACTGGACTTGGGCGGCGGACGCGGCTGGACGGTGAGGAACGAGAATGGCAGCGTCCTGGCTGCGGCCACCGTGCCAGGAGGCATTTACACGGATCTCAGCCGAGCAGGGTTCCTGGGAGACAAGGATATCTATTACAGGTATCCCTCGGCCCCCCACCCCATACACATCCACGTCCATGTGGATGTCGTTGTTGCTGTCGCTGCCAGTTACTATTAGACTGTGTCCACAGATTTCATCATGCTGACTTGCAGTGGGTGGGTCTGGAAAATTGGATATACGAAAACACCTTCTTCGTCCCCGCTGATCTCCAGAACACCGAGAAGGTGATGCTGAACTTTGAAGGGCTCGACACCGTTGCAGACATCATTCTCAACGGCCACAACGTCGGCAGCTCAGATAACATGTTTGTCAGGTAACGTCTTCTTCATCTCGTGCTGCGCAGGTGTCTAAAAGTGGTGACGAGCCCACTCTTACACGCCTCAAAAATGAATCATTGGACAAGGTTAAGGAGTTGATGAAGGAAAAGGAACGGTTTCATTTGCAATTTAACCTCAATCCCCCTCCCCCCCGCATCTCTTCACTGGCACACCTGAAGCCACATTACATCGTCACCGCCGTTTTCGGTCTTGTTCATGCTCATGCAGATTCTGATCACACTGACGTTTTGATCCTTTGCTAGCTCAAAGCAAGGAGTTTCCGCTGTTTTTCGATATCGGTGTTTATACTGTACGTTCAACCACAGGTACCGTTTTGACGTGAAGAACTGGCTGAGGTACGGCGAGACCAACCACTTGGTGGTGGCGTTCCAGTCGCCCGTCAACTACGCCAGGAAAAGGTTCGGGCACCACTCAGAAAGTCAACATTACAGGGTGCCTCCAGTCATTTCTCCCCCGTCCGACGATGATACACGTACGACGACTCACATCAACTTCATCCGGTGAGTACAGACAGGTGTTTGTCACGAAAGTCAGGGATGAAGCAGGAGTAAATTTATATCGTCGTACGGTAGATATCTCTTTTTCTGCACTACCCGTACAGGGTGGGCCTATGAGATTTGACGCTCTCACTTCAATGGGTCGCCAGCCATCCCAGTGCACCCTGTAGTCTCCAAGTAGTGTACGCGTTAATTCTGGAGGTGAATGAAAAGGCTCCGTGTTATGGGCAGGACTATTTCAACTCGTTCGTTGTAGTCAGACGAGAGTGGTAGGAAGCAAAGCTCATTTTGCTTTTGCACTGATGTGCTGTCCAAGACCTCGCGTGAATGTGCATTTTTGCGTAAAACTTGGTGTAAAAGGGCGGCCGCAAAATAGAGCACTGACTTTTCTGTCTGTGTGCACGCCCACGGGGATCTTTCCGAGGACTTTGTCACTTGCAAACATCTCTTCCATCAATGTTGATTTCATGGGCTCAAAGAAACTTTCTTCAACACTGCCCAAACTTGTTAGCTGACAACTCAGACGCAACAAGATACGATATCTTTGCACAGGAAGATGCAGTCCTCTTTCGGGTGGGCGGGAGCACCGGCGTTGCCCTCCTGCGGCATCTGGCGGCCGCTGTTCCTGGAGGCCTACGATGGCGCCAGCATCCAGTACATCCGCTTCCTCCCCCACAAGACCACCAACGACAGGTGGAAATTCGTCGCCGACGTCTTCTTGGAGAGGTCGACTCGCCATCGAGACCCCATACTCATAGGGCTCCAGCTCTTTACCACTCAGGGCAACATGATCTTTGAGCGAGACAAAGAAGAAGTCATGCCCACAGCAGTCGCAGCCGGCGACGGCAACGACGGGCTTTGGTCCGTCTCGCTGGAAGTCCTGCTGCCGCCCCACTCAGTCAGCGAGTGGTGGCCCAACGGGCTCGGCGAGCAGCCTTTGTACCGCCTGTTAGTGTCCGTGAGTCGGCGCGAGGATGACTCGGTGTTGCTGTCGCAGAAGTCAGTGACGGTGGGCTTCAGGTCGGTGCTGCTCGTGGAGCAGCCCATCAAAGAGGATACCGGGGGCAGTTCAAGCATGGCGGGTTTCTCCTTCTTCTTCAAGGTAATCCATGAATCTACATCCACTGTACGTGTACAGGGTGCGTCAGAATTACAAGTGAAGAAGAATTGATAGTCTTCAAGATCACACTGCTTGATGCTGCGTTGGCGAGCGTTGGATCTCTCGCTGGCAATTCTGGCCAAGGTGCTGCATGTCTCTCTGGTTGCGGGCGAAGTGATCGAAGGACACAAAAATATTGTTGGCATCCCAGACATGTCAATGACGCAACCTCTCTCCCTATAACCAAAATAGGTCATTCCCACTAATTGTGACGCACCCTGTACGGCCTTTGTTAGCTTCACTCACTTAAGGCCGATACTTTCCCCCGTCCTCCAAGGTGAATGAATTCCCCCTGTTCGTCCGCGGGTCCAGTCTGGCTTCGCCGCATCTCCTCCCCGAACGTTGGACCAAGGGCGACGTCGACAGCTTGCTCAAGTTCGCCCAGAAGGCCAACTTCAACATGTTGCGCGTGAGGGCTGAGGGCGTGTACGAGACCGATTATCTCTACACCAAGGCCGCCGAGCTTGGCATTCTCGTGTGGCAAGATTTCGCCTTCACATCGACGTAAGACCAGATGAAGCATGGATCCTTCCATTATTTTATCCTATAGATTCCATCCAGCCACTATTACAACTTTCATGTTCTTTACTATCCTTCTCTCTACAGACTTTACCCGGCTACGAAGACTTTCCTGCAATCAGTGGAACAGGAATGTCTTCACCAAGTCCGCCGACTCCAACACCACCCGAGCCTGGCCCTGTTCAACTCAAACAATGGTGTCGAGGTATGAGAAAATTTTCTCCTGTTCTCCACCATTCTACAGGGTGGACAGAAACTATTCCTACGATGGGCAGAGGCTGGGTTTTATTATTGATCAAGGCGGTGTAACATTTCGAATGTCTGAGGCCTGAAACCCTGTGAAACATTGGAGAACCACTGAGGGGACCAGAAAGCTTCATGACATCAAACGCGGATCACGTTTCTGCGAACGTCTTCGCGAATCTGCCCAAACTTAAAAATTCGCGTTTTTGCCAAATGTTTACTCAAACCATCGTCAACTGAAAGACATCTGGAGGGAAATCATACAGCACACACACATAGGGCCTGTGGGGAGCCAACATGAGGGTCATTTCCAGCCACAGATATGAGCTTCTTGGAAAGCATGAGGGGGAGAGAGGCAAAAAGGCCACTAACTTGCCCACCTTCACGGCCGACACAAAGGTCTATTAAACCCCTTGTGTGTGTGAGAGAGAAAGAGAGAACTGCCAATATGATTCCACCTATTTCTATTATTTAGTTGCCACCTCCCACGCACTCTCTAAATGTTTTTTCTTCGTCGTCGTCCTTTAACTATGCAGATGGAGCTGGCCAACTTGAAGGCGAAGGCGGCCGAGGCTGCCACTGCGGAGGAGGATGGAAAGGAGAAGGATCACGTGGATGACTACGTCAAGGACTACGCCAGACTGTTCTTCTCCACGGTGGGTACGGTCTGCGCAAGCGAGGCTCCGGACACGCCGTGGTTGAGTAGCAGCCCCAGCAACGGGCGTTACAGCTGGCAGCAGGCGGATCTTGCTGTCATCGCCGAGGATCCCAACAGCGAGGCCTTCGGCGTAACTCGAGTCACCGTTGGTGATGGCACTGAGGAGGATGACGACAACCTGGAAGACACGTGGCTCTCCTTCTTCTACCCAGGTAATGAGGAGGAGGATAATTTGGAGAGCGGAAGTTTACATTGTGCACAGACAGACAGTAGAGACTGCACACTGAACGCCGCATATAGTTTTGTTTGTGGATTACTAATCCTTAGGCGAAGACTTCCTGTTTTCTGCCCATTCTTTGACATAAAAGGATAAAGTTACCCCGAAGGCCTCGCTGTTGGGTCCCTCCCATCGAAAGAAGTGTTTCAGTTTTATTACAGAGAATAAACTTAACTGTGGTTGCCCTACTGCACATGGCTCAGGCGGGCAAAAATATAGCGATGACCTCTACAGGTCAATTGTTGTTGCAGTGCCTCGCTTCATCGCAGACTACGGCTTCCCGTCCCTGCCCACGTTGTCCACGTTGCGCCGCTACGCCGACGGGAAGGACCTTGACTGGCAGTCAGACTTCTTGAGTGAAAGGAGCGGCGGTGCCAAGAGAAAGGCGGCGCTTGCTCGCTCCAACGACTTCCAGTTGGGCGTCACAGTGACCAGCAAGAACGCCAGCTTCAACGGCGAGACGTCGCTTGCTCGAATGCTCTATCTGGCTCAAGTCAATCAGGCAGAGAGTGTGAAGGCTGCCACGGAGCACTTCCGCAGGTGCCTGGCGTTCACCACGGACAAGGGCCTGGGGATGACCATGGGGGTCATCTATGGGCAACTCAACAGGTACCTCGCACAGACCATAAGTACTTGCGTCGTGGACCAGTTCGAAAATGTAAATTTTGTTTGGTAGTGGCGAGAAATTGACCTCAGGCATATTTATAGCTTTGACCAGTCATATACGTTTTGCTATGCACACTTTTACGTACGATATTTAGTGTGTGTAGTATGAACTTTATGGCCTTAACTTTTGAATTGACGTAGATACAACGATAAACCTATATGAAAAATTAAAAGTCGAACTGATGAGCACTTTGGGTATGATTTAACTCTCCTGTATGCTATAAGCACTTTAAGTCACATGAGAACAAAATGAATAAGCATGTAGTTTGTGCCCAAGTAATTCTTATATGTATAGGCACATCCTAATGTTATGACCAAAGGCCCAAAAAACCCGGCCGCCCCGCCATGACTACTCAAAAATCAAGCACCCTTTCGAACTGGTCGAGGACGTACGCGTACAGTCTCTAAGTACTGTAAGTAGCGGTGTCATGTACAAGTTCTCGTTGATGCCTCCACAGTCCTTGGCCCGGTGCCTCCTTGTCCGCTCTCGAGTATGGCGGCAAACGCAAGCTCGCCAGTTTCCAGCTTGAGCGCTCTTTCCAGCCGGTCATGGTCTCAGTGGATGAGATCAGCCCGGGAACTCTGGCCATATTCGTCACTAACGACGGTAGAAAGAGCTTAAAAAACCTGGTGATTGCGGTCAAGGTGCAGACGTACTCGGGGATGGAGCCCTGCTCCGAAGACTCCTTTAACGAAGTGAGCGCTCCTGCCTCCACCACCACCACCTTCATCACACTTCCAGTCGAAAAGGTCCTCGATAAATGCAAGGTCAGGGAAAGCGATGACGTGGAGGAGAAGTTGACAGCATCAGGATTCGACGACTTTAGACGTCTTACCACTTTTCTACACTTGGACCTGAAGAAGGAAGGGGGCGAAGTGATCTCCAGCACTTACCAACTACTCTGCAAGCCTCAGCACGCGGTCGGTCTCAGCGACCCTCTCCTTAGGGCTAGCTTGACGTCCGAAGACTCTAGTGGGCAGACTTTCTTGCTGAGGCTGCAAGCCAACAGCGTGGCTCTGTTTGTCCAGCTGGACTCGGATCTTGAGGGAGTCTTCAGTGACAATGGATTCATGATGGTCAAACCAAGAAAAAAGATCACTTTCCGTACCAGTCGCCCTCGCTCTTTAGGTGAAGTGAAGCGCTCGATTACTGTGATGTCGTACTTTAATTAACGGAACCTTCTTCTCATTAGTATTGTCATTAAACAACAGACTCCTCTGTATAGTCACTATGTGAAGAAGCTAAAAATAAATAGAGTACTGTCGTCTTTCCACGTACAACTTGAGAATGTCCTTGCTCTCGTCCAAAAGCGGCGGCGGCGCTTGAGACCAGTAGGAGTGAGAGGTCGGAGCGGTGGAGACTTCGGCATGATGACTCTCAGGAAGCTCATTTTGTCATCCGCCCCCCCCCCCTACACACACACACAAACTTGAACCATACATCCCTGAGGGTTGGGGATGATAGCGTATAGCAAAAGAGGTCCCCCCCCAGCAGAACTTACCCCATGAAATAATCATACAGTGCACATCAATCTGAACATTTACTGGTCAAATGTTTGGTTGTACAAAATATGAAGTAACTTCTTTTCTCCTGTTCTGATCTATTGATATTTTGGTCAGGCAAGATCTTCATCTTCTTTGGGTTGCGATTTAGAAAGCAAATTGTACGAATGGATGTACATACGTTACACAGTACAAACATACGTGGATCTACTCACATGTGTGTTATTGACAATGCAGCACTCGTATTTGAAGGAAAATCTGACTTTTCGTAGGTGAGGTAATGGCAGTCATTAAGTTTCCAAGTCTATTTAAATTTTCAGTTTTCTTACCGGTACTTCAGTCATGCATCAACATGCATCTTGGTTTGCAAAGTGTAGTATTTTTCTCTTTGGTCAGATCTTCTCAGTTGTCCGCACTTTCTTCTCTCATCTGATTGATGATCTCTTCTTCCTCTTCCTCTATCACCAAATCCCTGTCAAGTGGGGACAAGAGATCAGTTCGTACGTATGTTCGTATATGAATAATCATTCGCCCATACAGAGGTCAATGAACCATCATTACAAACCTTGAATCCATAAGGACGAGGCTATCTTGTCTGAGCCTCGTTCCGAATACTCTATGCATAGGCTGGTCCTGATATGAGACAACACTCGGATGATTTGGTTGAAGTCTGCCCGGCCCGTTGGCAGAATGCCTTCCCCCACCCGAGGAGCTGGTACTGCATTTGGTCCTGGTTGAGGCAGAGATGCGCAATATGAGTAAGTGTTGGACAAGACGTCCAAAAGTTTTCAATCACAGGAAATCGTAGAATGAAATGAGAGTTGTGTCACATCGACGTGAGCTACTTCAACATTGCTGAAGTCTGTGCTACTGCAGCCGGATCGACTTGAGCTGCAAGTAGAGACCTTATCCTCTACTCGTAGGAAGGATCTTTGACTTTATTGTGTCACGTTATAGCTCGTGTAAAAAGAGCGACAGAAGCTCCTGTGGGTATTACGCTAGGTTCTCTTTACAGCCATTCCAGGCATAAAAAGTAACATAAAGCAAAAGCAGAGTGAAGCGGAGATGGCAAAGTATATGTACATACACGTTACTTATACGAAAGTAAAGTAGATATTGGCTTACCTGGTGCTGCTGCTGTTACTTCTCAATCCAGAGGATCTCCCGCCACCAAAGACAGCAGCCAAAGTGCCCCCATCAGGTGGGGCACTACAAGCAATGGGAGGTGAACGCTTCTTGGGCCTAAAATCAAGACAGGATCAGTAAGTACGAAATTTGCACTACTCTGACAGCGCTTCTCATTTACCTGGCCCCTCCGCGCGCCCCGGTCTGTCCCTCTGAGTAGGTCACATTCAGGTCTGACTGCACCCTCCTCATGATACTGAGTCTTCGTGCCAGCCGCTCTTCTTTGCTGGCCTGGAGATGCTTGAAGACCGGACACTTGGTGCTGTCTGGACACTGGCCCAAGTGGATTGGGTGGGGGTCGTACACCTAGACAGACATAGGAAGTTTAAGCATGTAAACCTGTTACAAGGGCACTTGGTTTGCTTGCCTCCACAAAAGGTGTCCGATTCTTTCTCTTCCTGATCCTGACCTTCTCCTCGTTTCCCAAGTTGACAAAGCTCCTGCGCACCCAGTAGTTGTGGGCCTTCTCTGGCGTGATTTCATTCATGATCACATGGGAAGATTTATCCCGAGGATGAAGCCTGCACAACAAGCAAGTGAATACTTAAGCACCAATAAGTAAATAAATGAGGGGAAGGGGCAAACACTTACACTTCTTCCCAGTCGATCTCGTAGAACCTGCTACAGCATTGACGGAGTCCTTTCTTCTTGGCTCCTTTAGGCTTGGCAGCTTTGGATTCCTCTTTTGCTCCGGTATGGTCACAGCCACACGCTCCTCTGGGTCCTTTTGAGCAGCGGGCACATTCCTTTGGCTTATGGAGTTCCTTTCCATTGTCTCCTTCACTCTCTTCCTCAACTTGACGGACTTTGGTATCGATGATGAGATCAATGGGAGGAGAAGAGTCTTCCTGAGGCTTCCCTTTCTCATCATTATTGTTATTTTCGACTGACTGCTCGGTTTGTTCAGATTCAGGAACCTCTCGTTGGTGGGCATCTGTTTGGTCCTCCTCGGAGTCAGAAAACGTATACTTGCCCTCTGACACCAGGTCAAAGCCAACCTCATCAAAGGCAGTCTTGGTCACACATGGTTGCAGAAGCATGTCACGAGCTGTTGCAGGAAAAATAACATCAATAGCTACTGTGCTTAATGCCAGTCATGTGGCAACAGAGTTTCTTACGTGAGAATTCAAGTCCTTCAGGCAAAAAGTCCCTCTCATATGGTTGTGTTTCTGACGAGATTCTGATGTCAAGGTTCCCGTTGAGGCACTCCGAGATCTCCCACATTGAGTGGTCTGTGTAGAAGAAGGCTTGAAACAGTCGCGTTGAGATCTGGCGGCTGTCGCGAGTGCTGTTCTCCAGGAACTCCTACATAAGCGAGAAATTTGCACATTTCCTACAGTTCACGTGATCAGCTTCCTCACCTGTATGGCCCTTCTTCTCTTCTGAACTCGATCAGGTACAAAGAATGGAACCTTTCTGAGGTTCGGCGTCGCCTGGATTTCTTCCTGGAAAGTGTGTCTGTATCGTTGGCGCACACCGACTCGCATCTTGTGCACCAACTCCCCGTACTCGGACCATGTGCGCTTGCTCACGGCACAACTGTGATCAAGATGTACATGTGTTGTTGAAACTATCGATGAATCAGAGCGAAAAGTTGAAGTACTACCTTCTCCTCACGTCGTCCCTGTTGGTGATGAGGAGCACAGGGTAGATGACTTGGCCAGTGGACACCTTTCGAGGTTCCAGCACTTCAAAGGCAAAGAAGTTGAAGCAGAGGGAGTGTGTCCGGTGGTGCAAGGAGAAGAAGCCGCCTCTTCGGTTGGCCTCCTCCCCGTGTAACCGGGCTTCTGTGAATGCCTCCTGGAGCATCGCGTAGTCGGAGGACATCTGGGCCTCACGAATCGTGAGCGGCTTACGTCCCACTCCCAGTGGTGCCATTACGTTGACTCTACGACGATCTCTTGGGTGGCATAAACTTCACTGATAAATCACAATCACTACTGCGGTAAGGGGAGATTCATCCACCCCACGTCTGGCTACTCTTCGCCGGCCGGCGCAATCAGAGAAAAGGCGGAACTTTTGGGGCTCCCTAATCACAGGGCAGGGGGAGTTCAAGAGGCAGCTGCAGCAGAACAGATCCAATGGGATGACGCACTGAGGAGGTGCAGATGATTCACAGAGACTCGGTTTACTCTGCACAAAGACGAATTATGAATTCAGTCACATGAATTCCACAGTGAGGTTCTTCTGATCTTCACCATCCAGATGATCGATGCACATTGATCAGATCTACCATGGGGCTCGAGCGCTCTCATCCCACTTGCCCTGGTATAAATTCTTCAGCGTGGGTTTCGTGGGTCGTGCTGAATCCTTTGCGCTGGAGACTCTTTTGATCCTTCAGCTCATGATAGCTCTGGGTCAATGGACGACCTGTAAGAAAATGAGACCAAATCAAGCTTTATCAAAGCTTCCTTCTTGAAGGCTTAGCAAAAGCAATGGTGGAGAGCCGAGGAGTCTCTTCAATAGGACTGCAGCAGACGACTCGGACGAGATCGCCGAAAAACGCCCCGTCTGGCAGGTAGCAATGATCATCTGAACGCTGCTCACGCGGATGCAGCGTGATCACTTCCTCCTTCCCGCCAAGAACCTGGCGAACTGCGTCGCTGGGACGAACAGGTCAGCAGCAAGGAAGCTGCACAGAGTAACTACCACATGGAAGGGCCGATCCAGGCCAGCCCCTGGTGCCGGGGTCGACGGCGATCCTGTGAGACGTCGCGGGTCCTTGAACTTGTGACTCTTCTGCCCTGTCTCTCGGGGGAATCTCTGCGCTATCCCTCTGACCGCTTGGAGCGCTGCAGTCGACCCCGGCACCACGGGCTGCCCGGGATCGCCCCTTCCATGTGGTAGTTATTCTGTGGAAGCTGTAGACGGCTGTCTACAGCTTCCTTGGGTCGGCAGCGAGCGTCGTTTGCTCCGAGATCAGAGAACGAAAGATAGGGTTAGAAGCATGCTGAAGAAAGGTAAAAAGGAAACTGACCCGGCACGATAGCCGAAGCCGTTGGGGAAGTTGATGTCGCCACCTGTGGTGATGCAAGTGCAAAAAATCATGAGAAGGAAGACTCAGTATTGCCAAAGGGTTTTAAAGAGACCTCATCAGATCTGTCTGCAAGATGAGCCATGTGGAGCTTCCACACTACAGCAAGACAATTGACTGATTGGAGATCCAACGGAGGGGGGATTTTGAGCCCCAAGCCACACTTTTCATCGTAAGCAGCAACTGCATCATGGACACTAAGACCTCAGTGGTCAGGGACAAAAGGGCGGTAATCAAAACACTCATGCAAGGTTCTCTTTCGGCTGCTCTTTTGGCCAAAGCTGCGTGCAATCGTTTCTCGCAGGGGGTCTACCTCGACTGCTCCATGGACCTGAAGCAGCAGAGCCAGAAGGTCGGGCTGAGATTCCCACGTGGGTCGGCTGGAGCTCGGGGCTCGAAAGTGCCGGGGGACAGCACAAAAGTGCTGTACAGAACCGTTCTTGCCCCAAGCTCCACCTGACTTGTTTGCCTCTCAATGGGCTCTCCGTCATCTCTCTGTGGTTGCCAATGGCATTCCACCTGGAGCGATAAAATCTTTGTCGAATGTGTTCGCTGTTATAACTCGTCGTACTGATGAGTTTGAAGGGTGAAAACGATTGAAAAAGTGTCCTCGCCTTGAGTTGGGGGGCGTTTTTCTGGAGTCCGACTTTGCTTGCATTGAACATGAGCCCTACAATTTTCACCGAGTGTTTTTGGCAGTAAGATTGACTCACGTCGGCTGCTCCTCTGACTCGTGCCGATGAAAAGTGAGCGAGGCAGGCTGCAAGAGGAGCGTTCCACGAGTGTTGGTTCTTGCTGGGCTTGCATAATTTCCACAGGCTCAAGCCACTGACGTAGAGGTGGAAACGGACAACAGCTGTGCCAAGGAGGGCGCAGAGACGGAAAGGGAGAGAATGACAGAAAGGGACCCAAACATTGGGGATGGGATGATCCATGAGCCGATGCAGCTCGGCTCTTTGTTGACTCTTCATCGGGAGTTCACTTAGCACTGATGAACCAATTCGCCGAACTAAAGACTCCACACCAGGGACACGTGTCCCATTTAAAGCAGTATTACAAGTACTGGTGGTTCGGTTTCCGAACCATCACCAAGAGTAGATGTTCCCCGACTGCATCTGGCTGTCTGTACTTCCAGCTTTACCAGTTCTTGCGGAAGAAGTTGACACACCCACCCACACCCACCCACCCAGATTTTTAGCCTTGAATCGCAGTCAACACACACCCTTACTGAGAACATCGGTGCCTTGACCTATCCTGTGGAGGACTTCTTTGCACGAATCCAGGTCGGGATCCTTCAGCAAGGTTGCACACAAGGCCTCAATCTGGGTCTGTGATCTGCAGCGCTGAGCAGACTGAAGTACAGTGCTACCCTGAGTGATATATTCAACCCGCTGAACAGAAAATAAGACCTGAAAAGAGTGACGGGACGGTGAGAAGGGTATTGCGTGATTTATTTTAGCTCCTGAATGGCTCTATAGACTTGTTGTAGGCTGTCAGCGTAGAACTCCGGCACGATGTCGTCGTTGCCACTCTGTCCTTGGAACTGCTCAACATCTTTGAGTCCGTGGACGCCGGTGCCCACAAGCAAAGTGCGCATTCCACAGCGACGGCCAAGTAATATGTCGGAGTCGCATCTGTAACAATGCGCGTGGAGAGGTTGTGTGTGTGTGTTGCAACTCCTGAGTAGGTACATACTTGTCTCCCACAATGAGCGTCCTCTCAGGCGTGATTCCTTCCATGACATCCCTAATGGCGTGAAACATGACCCTGTTGGGCTTGCCGCACACGATTGGCTGTCTGCCCGAGGAGGTCCGGACAGCTGCGACGACGGGACCGCCTCCTGGCAGGGCGCGGCCTTCGCCAATGGGAAACATGGCGTCTTCGTCCAATGCCTGCAAGAAAGGGTTGTGGCAAAACTTGTTGCACTCACGCGGCTACAAAGTGGTGACCAGAAAGATGCATTTCTCATCACTTAGGTAGTTGCACGCCCTCATGACTTTGACGTAGGAGAGGTGGGGGTCGGAGCCTACCAGGACGCAGCCCACTGAAGGATCAAGCTCTGCCACGATGCTGGCGATGGCATCAGCACCCCAGTCCTCAAGCATGGCGTCAACCTTGTCACCAAGTGAGAAGCTGTGAATCTTTGTGCACACGTCTGAAGTTTGACGCACTGTACCTTCCTGTACTCAGCAGCGAATCCACAGAGTTCCAATTCTTTTACAGCTTCTTCTGGTCCAAATACATAGACTTTTTTGTCTTGGAATCCGATGCTCTGGAGGTATCTGGCAGCGACGAAGCCAGGATTAAATGTGTTGGACTACAAGAGGAGAAAGAATTTATGCCTGGTTCCAAGTACCTGTACGTGCCAATGACATTAGTACTAAGGTACTTTTGCGGCGGCTTGTCTAACCTACAAAGTAGGTTCAAACTCACGAAACCTTGATTGAAGATGTGTCTGACTGTTGTCAGACTAAACTGAATGCATCTTTTGGGTTGGTTTCAACATTTCCACATAATGGAGCGACCCTCAAAGAACTTCGCAAGTGGAAGGTTGTCAAGGCATTGCATGTAGGTGACAAGTCCAAGACTATCCTGGTCAGGTTCAGGGTTACCAAGTCGTTTGCCTGCCTGTCCAAGAAGCTTGACAATGAGAATGGAGGCTACACTGAGAGGAGCAATGGTGTGACCGACCAAAGACAGTCCCTACGAACTAGGGTTCAATGTAGCTACGCCTAGATATTGCCATGCCCAAATGCATCATTTTCCACCTCTTTTTCCCCCTGAAAACGGCTAAATTCTTCTAGGTGGTAGAAATCTAGATGACTGATCTCAGGCAGTTCTTGGCTTGCCCTGAAAGCCAAAATCCCTCGGGCAAAGGTGTTGTAATGACAAAATTACATGCTGAAGCCGATTTCTACTCCAAATGCACAACAATCGTGGATGAAACCATGTTGACATAACTGATCAGGGTTGGTGACGTCAGCATCATGATTTTACCCCCTGGCTTGAGCACTTCACTTCAGCCCTGTCCTCTATGGTGAAATGGGCTCGGTATTTATGTGAGTGACCATCGGAAATGTAAACTGCATCACAACGAAGTTTAAAGCAAACCTCTTCGGCAGGAAATCCCATTTCTGCCAGTTCCTTCGCCCCTCCTTGCCTCGTCCTGTCTGCGCTGGTGACGAATCCCACTCTCTTGCCCAGCTTGTTCTTGATGGCCTCCACGGCCTCCACTGTCTCGGGCAGAAGCTGGCGACCTCGGTAGAGAACGCCATCGCAATCAAACAACACGGTGTCAATGGAGGCTAAGAAGGACGTCAGAGCAGACGGGGCCAAGGAGGAGAGCAGCTGCATCATGTACCAGCCACAGCAGCAAACTGTTCATTTGTCCAACAGGTTGCGTAAGCATGTGTTGCACAGTTCCACATGCAAGTGTAGTAAAATTCAAGTTGTTTGCCAACAGTCAGTGCGGTGACCCCAAATGTGAGCTAGAAATGGATCCGAGTCTTTGTCACTCACAAGTTTGACATTTCTCTTACTGCGAGTGTTTTCCAGGATTAATTCAGCAAACGTAAGCTTAATAACAATAAGAATTCGAGAGTAACGCCTGATAAACAAGGGCTGGCTGAACGCGCAGAGCATACAAGATATGCATTGTGGTAAAAAGAGGATAGAGCAAGTGTGCCATTGTCATGTCAATTTGTGATGAGTCAGTTTTTCAACATAGATAACACAAGCCCCAATGGCTGCTGCTTCTCAAGGCCTCCTCGAGGCTACTGAATTACTGGAGCTTATAGTACTTTGCCGTACAATTTTCTCTTGTTCTCGAGTTTGCGTCAAGGATGCTTGACCTTGTCCTCACCGCGCATCAATGTACCAGTGCTCTATGCATCCACGTCGTCATGCACCGCGTGACCTTCAACTACACTAAGGTCTCAGGGCATAAACAACCCTTCATTCCTGACACTTTGGTAGACTAAATGACCCAGCTCTCGTCCAATCGTTTTAAGTGGCGTTGAAGACTGGATCAAGGGTTTCCTCGAGCAATAATGTGGAAGTCACAGCTCAATCTGGATTCCCAGAAGTATCTCAGTTTAGCATTTACGTATTACAGTGACATGCAGCAGTTGTGGTGGTGCCATTAGAGGGCGACTTTTATCGGCAACTTTACTGTGTCCTCTATGTTTTGATCAATCCTACGTCATTGGTTTGTTACGACAGCACAATTCACAAATTTGGCGGGGGCCATTGGAGGTTGGCGTACGGCTTGTCCCTTCGCAGTCCATGCAGGTTCCTGCTGAACTTCTTGTACCAGCCGTCCGGGTCCTCCTCCATCACCATGGTGGACGTGGGGAGCAAGTTTTTCTCCTTCCTGAAAGTACGGACGTAGGCCAATCGGTCGAAATCTCTCGGTGTGACTTCAACTCTACGGATGTGTTCAGAGGTCTCGGCTCGACCTCGACTTGGCTCGAAACTTATAGCTTATGGTAGGGGTCGTCTCGTTTAGGCTTGACAAAAAAAAACTTAGAGACTTGACGTCTCTAGGAGTGGCAAAGTTGCTGGGTCATGAGTGAAATGAATCACCCCGATAACCACCTTTTCTCAGTCAGTTTTAGAAGCATTCAGAGGAATCTCAGACACTTCTTTGAGCAGAGCTGACAAATACTTCAGGGGTTTTTTTTTTACACTTTTTGCTGCTCTCTTTCTTGTTCCATGTTCTTCTTGATCTCTTTCCTTTTGTTACTGTCTGTGGCATTGGTGATGCCGAGATGCTCGAAAATACCTTCCCAACGACTCGAAAATTAAAAATGACTTTTAGATAGTCGCAATTCAGATGGAAGCGTTTGATTTTTTACTCGGACTATCTGAAATTCAGGTGGATGCGTCTGAAATTGACTGAAGGAAGACTTAGTACTAAAGTTGACTTGACCAAAGGCTACTCATGCCACTACATGCATGCATATCTCGCTTTCTAATTTATACAATCAGAAATTGTTTGTTAAAATTGAAGGCTTGCTTCGTGAAACACAAGTTCCTTTGGATGATTCTATTGAGCCGGGCCGAGCCGGGCCAGATACGGCAAAATCTCTGCTTCGCCCGGCTTGATAGTTCAGGCTCCAAGCGCATCGCTAATTCCAACTCACTTTTGCGTGGTGACCATGACTTCCTTCTCCTGCTGGACGTTTGACAGATCCACCATCTTGTGATCGTCCACCGCGTACTCCTTCTCTATCTTGAACAACACCTCATCCGGTTGACAGGCTGGCAACGATGGCAACGTTGGAGTCGCGTCAACAACTCTGAAATTAAACAAATATAACGTGTACTTCCATGGTACCTGATACAGCATGCACTGTACTGTCTGCTCCACGTATGCACAGTGCGAATCATGTCTGAGGTGGTGAGGGAGAGTAGGAATGACCAAGTAATGACAAGTTGAAGGGGAAAGAGTAAGCGTGGAAATGATTCAGGGTGCGTCCACTAAATTGTTTCACTTGACAGCGGGACCGGTCAGCGCAGATGTCAGGGAAGAAGCTGCAGCCAATGCCAGAGGGTAACCAGACACGAGGAATCATTCTGGGGAATAAATCTTACCCTTCTCCATGCACTCGTTCAGGTTCTGGCAGCAGTTTTCCATAGCAGCCAAATTAGCTGACGGGCCCAACAGAGGGGTTGTGAAGGATAAGACATCGGACACTTTATTGTTGACTCACATAGTAGATTTATACCCAAACGCTACAATATCCACCTCTCTATCATGATATTCCTCTCGGTGACGTCGCACCCCGCGGGGTCTTGGTAGCGCAAGAGAACCGGAGAGTCTTCGATGCGGTGCACTGGAAACGCCCAGCGTCGGGTCTTCAAGTCGTGCGTCGTCGAAGCTGCAACCATGACAGTCCATGAACACGGTGCATACGTCACTGTTAGCGGTGAGCTGGGTGACGCCGACCGAGTCGAACCTGAGATGGGTTCGGGTGGACTTGGCTGGGCTCACCCGGCTCACCTCTGCGCACGCACGACTCGGCACGGTATTGTGTGGATAGAGAATTCATCTGTCCTGCTGACGGGACCCATGACCTACTTGGATAATGGCGATTGCATGGCCTCATTTCGACTCCCTCTGTGGCCCTGATGCCCGACGTGGGCCTGCTGGTGTCCGACGGCAGATGGGCCCAAGTGGGGATGCCCATTTTGGCCATTGGGCACACGATGCTACTGGGTGAGGCAGTTCGTTCCCCCACGTCCTAAAGAGGCTACCTCTCTCCCCACATCAAATGGCAACTGCACATTCCCCACCTCTCACTTTCCCTCGCCGTCCGTCCAAATGTCACTGAAGAACTCGCTGGCGGCGTGCCTACCCCAGGGTAGGCCTGACGAAAGCCGTCTCTCGAGCTCCCGGGGGAGTTTTCAGGTAAAAGTCACCGATGAGGATGGGATAAAGAGAATGAGAACAGAATTTTTGAAAACTGACAAGTTCTGCTGGCTCCAAAACATCCTTCTCTCTGCCAACCCAAATAACACTCCTCCTGTGTCTTCTTGTCCTCATTGGGAACTTCTCAGACTTTGTGTTCTGTGTCGACTGCATCTAGGAGGCCAATCATCTTTAAAGGTCAGGAATTTGACTTTCAGCGTTTTTAGTTTTTCCCTTCGCCTTTATGAGTACCTGTCTGGTATTTTAGGTGACTGAGATGCGTTGGGCTTGAAAAGCTGAATACTCGTGGTGTTCAGGGTATTTCACACTTTGAGTGTTTCTCAGTTTGTGGACACAGTAAAATCTCGTTTTTTATCTTGCCATCTGCAGAGAAAATATGACGAAACTGAGACTCACTGGGACCTGTTTGCACGCAGTAAAGTCTGAAATTAAGTATGACCTTCTTTGGACCATGACCATTAGTGTGTTGAAACCTTTAATGATGTTTAGAAGAGCAGTTTGGTAACGAAACAAATAGCAGTTTGTTGGACTGCAGGTTCGGTCTGGGTCGCAAGTCAGCCCACCACGATTCTCTCGAGGCAATGATTTATGAACAGAATCGATAAGAAGAACACCGAAACTTCACTTATTCCGGGCAAAAAAGTGCAAAAAACACCAAAGGCCCCTGTTTTCTGCACTCTGTATTTTACTGTGGAGTGTGAAAACTCTAAAGTAACAGCCGGAACTTTATGGACTCAGTAGGGGATACGTAAAAATTGCTGACACGAGATTTTTGCTTTGCTGTGGAGTTTTTCGTACTGGAGCTGGGTTTTGAGGAACCACTTTACGACGGTGTCGCTGGGAAATATGTCATTGTTCAGGGAAATAGTGTATATTTCCGTGGTATGATCCTCAAAAGATAATAAAACGTACAGTGTGAACAAAAATGATAAATAGATGTAGTTCCAAAAATGGCCAAGAATCAAATGAGTGCCCATACGATCCTTCACGAGTTGGCTCCTCAAGCTAGCGGCGAAGTGTCCCAGAAGCCCTGATCGGACTTCCTGGCATTCCGCACAAGTCTGGCAAGCAGCATCGTGGTGAGCGAGCAAAGCAACGACATCGCGGCAGGCAAGAGAAGTGATGACATTGCAGCGACTCTGACCGCGACAAGTCCTGGTGACATTGAACCTAGTGAGGATGACCATATATCATATTTCCGTCACCTGAAGAGAGATCGTAGCTTCAAGGCCTCAAGTTCAGTGGTCAGTTTACTGACGGTTGAACAGCTGTCACCATCGTTTCTTTGGCAGCAAGCTTCAGAAGAGGCCGCCGCTGAGTATTTAGCTGAAGGACTACGTTGAGTGCAAAGTCCAGAGGTTGGAAGACACCCAGCAAATTGGGTAGTATCCACTGAGGGGGGGGGGGATTGTAATAATTCGAGCAACGCCGGGTGCCTCTGGTAGTTACTTTTAAAGAAAATTTGCGCAGGTGTTACAGAGAAGCTGAATAGTTAAAAACTCAGTGATTTTCAAGGTAGTGGGGAACTGAACAATTATTAAAAATCAACTCAAGTTCACTTCTGTCCAAAACAGGCATCGGTTCACCTAACTAAGAATCAAGGACTCCCAAATTTGGGTTTCAGAGCAGCGCCATCCGCGGACTCCTCCTCGTTCTCCCTGCTCTCTCTCCGGATGATCCGGCTCAGTCACCTTGCATGTCGACTTGGTGACCGAAGGTATTGCGTCAGTATGTAGCAATCAGGATAGAGCCCATGTCCTCCAAGAGAGGACATGGGCAAGTACTGGACTATGCTGATTTGGTATAGTCCGTAGTCCATAGTCCGTAGCATGCAGCTAGACTCTTCTGCGGAAGAAAACAAGCGGATTCGGGCGGGTGTGAGCGAGCCCTCTGGTGGTTCTGACGTGGCCTCCCTCAAAACTACTGCCGTCTGTCGTGGGGACGATTGGATCATCAACGGCCAGAAGATGTGGATCACGAACTCTTTGCAGGCAGACTGGATGTGCCTTCTGGCCAACACACGAGACGGCAAGGCTCACGAAAATAAATCGCTCATCATCGTGCCCATGAACGCCCCTGGTGTGACCAGGAAACGTATTGACAAGAAGCTGGGCATGCATCCCTCCGACACCGGTCACATTATCTTCGAGGATGTCAGAGTGTCCGTCACGAATACCATCGGCGAGGAGGGCATGGGCTTCACCTACCAAATGCTGCAGTTCCAGGAGGAGAGGCTGGCCGCCGCATTGGGCTGTCTGGTGCCCCTAGAGACTGCTCTAGAG
>JAAUXU010068060.1_pt1 | contig 40338 bp, 40 predicted proteins | sample 7278151 | NCBI WGS metagenome assembly JAAUXU01 (sample SAMN14350113, study PRJNA611818) | marine sediment metagenome | isolation source: surface marine sediment (1.8m) | place: French Polynesia: Moorea | collected 2018-08
AGATTCGATTTAGGTGTTAGCGTTTGGCGCTAAAAGGTCCTATTCAAATCGAATCTTACGGTTGGGAACGAAAACGAATTTACAGCGGTTCTATATAACTCGTTCCCAACACTCTCGTCATAATGGCCTTGGGTATGCCCTACTTCAACGTTACTGACATGAAGACAGACCCAACATTATCAAATGTGGTTCTAGAAGTCTCACTGAAACTGAGAGCAGGTATGCCACTATTGAGTTGGAATTACCTGGCCATTCAATGGGCCATGTCCAAATGCAATCATTACTTGCAAGGCATGCAAAGTTTCACTGTTATCACAGATCACAAGCCGCTCTTGGGCATTTTTCTCAAAGGACCTTGCAGACATTGACAACAATCGTCTGAAACGACTGAGAGAGAAAGTTATGTCATACACCTTTGACATATGGACGTCATTGTAGAACTACATGGGTAGTTCTCAAGCTAAACCACAGACCCAGAAGATGGTTTCATCTGCAACGGACACAATTACAACAACGGAGGTTTCTTCAGGCTTTCATTTGATTGAGCTACACCTCCCTACAATTGGCATGGGAATCACTTCTCATCGTCATTCTCCTGTGTCTTTGCTGCATTCCCCTGGGAAAGAAACTTTGCCAATTCTGGACGACCATCTCTCAACTACCTACCAACTCACCCACTAATTACCCCATGGTACTCTACCGGCCTCACCGAGAGGAAGTGCATGTGGACATTCCCCAAATTCCAAGACCTACCACCTCAACTCAAAAACCTCAAGACTCAAAAACTCACCATCTACTGGACAGAAACCTAAACACTTAAATGACAACATTATACATTATCTACTGTACCAATACATTATACATTGTCTACTGTATCAATACGTTATACATTGTCTACTGTATCAATACGTTAAACATTGTCTACTATGTCACTCCTTTCTCAGATATTCCCTGAAAATCTTGGTAGGTTAATGTACTCTACTCCATATGTAATTTGATATGCTAGCTTGCACTTTCCTATCCTGTCCTGTGCGCACTCTTCCCCTCAATAAACTACTCTTGATCAGATGCTCTCTGGGTCCACTACTTCTACTTCTACTTCTTAATGTTAGCCAAATACTCGGCACGCACATTACACATTGAACAAATGAATTTTATCAAATATCAAAGAAGCAGACCTGCAGTGAGAATGCCAACGAAGCCGTCAACCTGGCCACTTTCCCAAACCTCTTCTCCAGGTACTCATAGGCACTGGCTGACTGCAGTCTGAAGAACACTGGCAGGTACACGTAGGCAGCCAGTGGAGTGCCAATGATGTACGCAATGTTGATGACCACAAACTGGGTGCCAAACATGTAGTTTTCCTGAAAAGTTGTCTTCTCTTAGTGAAATTTGCAAGAGGTGCACTATGTCACAAAGATTAGAATAGAAACATCCGTAAATTTAGCCAAATACCTAACAATGTAATGAATGCGGCATGAATTTTGTACGGAGGAAGGCCCCTAGTTTCATTTGAGTCTTGAAAATCTTGAAATATTTTTCAAGAGGTAGGGACAAATTTTACACCATGCGGAGAGGACCAATACTGGTCCTTGGTTGGAGATGTTTACCTGCGACACTCCCAGGAGAGTGATGGCGGACATGAAGCTGGCCATCAGGGAGAATGCAACCGGCAGCTCTGACCTGTCCCTGTCCCCCATGAGGTACTCACTGGCTGTGCTCTGCTTGCCCCCACTGAGTCGGTAGTACAGGCCGATGAGTGAGGACACGAGCAACATTGCACCAAACACAACGTAGTCATAGGGGCCAAAGTGCCCCGTAGAAGGCGCAGCTGCCATGTCCATGTCACCTTTGGCTTCCATGACTGAAGGAAACAAGGACGTTGGCACTGTTGGATTTCCGGAAGATGGTAAAACCTGATCAGGATCATGGAAAACAGATTCGACAGTCATTGCAAAACTTGGCTGCGGCATCTTTACGCAATATCTTCACAACATGTTCAGTCATCTCCTTATGTAGCTTCACTGGATAATGAGGAATCTTCACACCAATATTGCTACAAGTTTAAAAATGAATAGACGAGAAACAGACAGGTAGTTAATGTTACAGACCTATGATGAACAGATACAAATAAACATTTACTTTTGACTTGCTGTCTGAGAAAAGTTTCCTCACTATGCTCACTGAGCCATTTCTCGGTTGAGAGACTCGAGGACAAGTTCCAAATGGTAGCGGAACTATCGAGAAGCTGTGTAAGCATGTCAGCATCGCCTTTTTCGATTACTCTCGAGCTTCGTTTGGTCCGAGCGTGCGGTCAAATAGCACCATACATTACGATAGCAGCTGGAGAGGGTGGTACAATGACAAAAACGAGCGTTAAGTTACTTTACAACATGTTACAGAACTGCTTACAACCAAGGACAGCCACATGGACAGCACGTGCAGAATGGAATGTATGGGGCTGCCTGAAAAAGTGACAAGTGAAAGTATCTCGAAAAACTGTGAGGACAATGACAGCAATGTCGACAGACCCAGCTACAACAGCAATGACGATGAAAACAAGACTAGTAACTGTTAACAGAAATGTGATGTTACACCACAAGGGTCATTTTCAAGAAGACTAACTATCCACACGAATTGGGATTTAAAAGCTCTCGGGGCCTGACGTCCCTCACCCGTCCCTGGGCCCAGCCACCCATCCCTCCCTCAGACCGACAATGCCCGTCGAGCTTCAAAATCCAAGTATGCGGAGATTGCGTCTGTACGAAAACAACGCATAACGTAGATGTGCATAACAATGAAGCAGGGATATAACGTAATAACAGGGCTGAAATATGTAAACGTTTCATATGCCCAAGCTACGATTACCTTTATGGTGAACTCCTACATGTTGTCCCTGTGAGTTGATGCAGCTATTGACTGTATAGGGAAAGTTTCTGTCAGCTGATTTTAGCCGTTCAAGTACGTAGGCTTTCTTCTAAGACTCATGTAAGGGAAAGGTGATGAAGACTCCCGCTCTTCTTCCTTTATCCTGATACAGTTAAAATGTGTTTCTGAGCATTTTAGCAGTTTTCTGCAACATTGGCACAAATCAGAGGAAGCTGAAAATGGAGCTACAGTATGATGAAGAAAAAAATGCAATCTTTCTTTACAAGTCAGTTCAGTTTTTTTGCTGCCTCTCGTGCTCTTCATCCAGGTGGGGCCAACAAGTACCCCAATTCCACACTACACAGTTGCATCAGGTAGATGAAATGTTAAAATACCTCCTTCGGCTAAACAGCATCGACATCAAGACTCTTAAAATCAGTTCATGCATGCTGAGCTTCAAACAGTGCATGTCCAACTGCAGCAGGTCCGCTTGGGGTTGCTCCAAACATTTTCTACTCTTTTTCATAGAGTGCATGCACATAAGCGCATGTAGTACAATGACCTCCGCTTATCTTGATGTTGCAAAAAGTCATCCAAGCGTGGCATAACAGATACTGAAAAGACCCGGTTTTGGAATAGTGAGACTATGGTTGTGAGTTTATGTTCACTAGAGTCTTTTTGTTAGATGTTGATTTTGGACTGAAGCTAGGTGGACAAAAATTGCTGATCAGCAGAAATATGATACAGGAGAGGCATCTTAAGGAAGAGTTGAAGTAGTATAAAATTAAGATTAAATACATTAAACTTAAATCTAACCTACCGATCGGTACAGATACCATTGAGCAAGTCCCACTCATGAGCTTGTTGCTGCTAAGGGCAGCCAAGCCTCGTTTGTTTTCCAACTGTGGCGTGGGCCTCGACCACAGAACAGAGAATTTTGCTAGAATGGGCGATTCAGGCAGAGCAGCTGTTGCAAGGGGCAGAACTGGCGCCGCTTGGGTGGGCCAATCTCAGGTGGTAAAAAAGTTCTTCTGTGCGCCCGATGAAGAAAGCGCTGTAGTGTCATTCAAGTCAAGACGTGGGGATTGTTAGAATTGTCATCCAAATTACTGCTTAGAAAAGCTATTTGATCCGTCCGATATGGTTTCCCAAGCTGCAAGAACAGCGCGGCATTGGCTTGTAAAAATGCTGTGGTGCATCTCGTTCTCAAATTTCATTCATGGCTAGGACAATTTTGTGCTGCAGTGCGAAATGGCACAATTCTGTAATATGAAGCAAACTGGCTTAAAGTGAGTAATATTTGTCATCATTGTCAGATCAATTATTGCTTTGTCCTCTAGCACCTACGTTAATCACCGTTGTCTTATATACGCTGTCGATATTATGTGATTTCTGCTGCATAGACATCATCACAGAACTGTTTATCATTCTTTTTTACCGTGTCATCACCAAAGAATGAAATTCCTCACGGTTTTATCCTGAACTGAATTTTATTACAACTTAATTGGGAATACTTGTACAAATAGCACCGTCTATATCAATTTTCTTTTATGCAACAGCTGAGATTCACCACGCCAGGCAGCTCCTGTTTTTCCCCCTTCAACAGCTGCTTCATCCGAATCCTCCGTTCATATCAAATCCTCTTCTGTGCGTTTACTTTTGCCGTCATGGACGTGGGTACAAGGAATGAAGCCGATAAGCAGCCCAGCAAGCTGCTGGCCAAGGATGGCAACAGCTGATAAGTCAGCTGTCGAGAAGGAGAGCTGAAGATGTCCAAGTGTGCACTGTACCTGGACGTACCATACACTACTCCAAATAAAAGAATAAAATAAAAACAACTTGATGAAGCTACCAGCTTACAAGACCAAAAAATACACGTCTTGAGCTGAAATGTACTCATTTTGCCCTGTGTGGACGAACCATCCTGATTTTTTTTGTGAATCTCTGAATTATGGCATGCTCACGGTCTAAACACAGCTTGTTTTGGGCACCCCAGTTTTCTCGTCTTCTTCTCCTTCTCCCACTCAACAGCTGGCTCGAATTTGCCACATCTCTTTCCTCTCAGCATTGTTTACATCGTGGTAGGTTTGACTAGGTCGAGGCTGTTGCTGTGACATGATTTTCTAAGCAGTCATTTTACAATTTTTGGCTTTCGTCCATTCTGTGCGACCACAGTGAATTTGTGCTGAATTTGACCGGTCCGAGTGCAAGAAGAAAATCGTACCTGCTGCTGCTGCTGCTGCTCGTTCGTTTTCTACTCTCTTGTTTTTTTCTGGTAGTGGAACGATTTTTTTCTGTACTTGGCTTTTTTGTGTCTCTCCTGGTGTCACTTGAATCACTCTGGGGCCTGCGAAACAACCTTCCTGAGACGACGAGGAAAGTAAAGGTAGAAACAGGTTTTTTCGTGCGTTGCTTCGAAATTCTGTTCCTGCAGAGGCTAAAAAAATGTTCACTATGTGACGTAATCGCAGGCACACGCAGCAAAAGCAGACAAGAGTCCAAAAAATCCCTTCATCTTGGCAAGAAAACGCTTTTTAGATGTGGACGTGGAATTTTATGACACCCTCATTCAACATCTCTTGAACACTACGTTGATGTCAACACAGTCGAGCCACCAGCACGGAAGTCTTATTCTTTGGGGCCCAGCTCAAGCTAGAGGGGGAAAAGCATACCTCACTACTGTAGAGGAGTCATGTTTAACTAAAATGTCATATCTTTAAATCCAATGTCTACTGTACGCGAGTGTGCACTGCTGCCTGGTAACAACCAGGGCTTCATGCATAACCAGTGCTGGCGGAGTCGCCGCAGTCCCCCTCCCTTTGGCGTGTGATTACGGTTGTTGGCTCTGATGCATTCGCAAAAAGCGTTCCTACAGCAGAAGAAGTGTGCAAAAATCGGTTTTGCAGTGGTAGAGAATGATCAAGTGTTGTGAGATCTGTATTCACGAAGAGGCCACAACTGCTCTTTAAGACACGTCTGCCAGTAATCAAATTGCTTGATTTTGCGTCTGTCAAGAGATAAGAGTGGCCGAGAAGTAAAAAGAAGCGATGGCCACCGCGGTGAGATAGACAAATGTTGCAGATGCTCTGAGTCAACTACTGCAAGCATGCCAAGTCCACGCTGACGGCGTCCACCATGTCCTTGCTGGAGTCGTGGCTGTTGAAGCTGAGGGGAGACGAGAAGATGGCTAAGGACGACGGCGATGAAGGTGGGAAGGGAGACGGCGACTGCCCAACGGTGTCATCAAGTCAGTCAGTGTTGCCTACAACTCGTCTCTTTCAGGCTGTGTCATGCCTCAGAATGAGGATCCAGACCGGACTTCCTCGGATGTCATCTACTCCGGCATCATCTTGGCCATGTCCCTGGCGCTCGTCGTCATGTGGATTGAGTACAGGAGGCTCAAGAACAAGTACAGGGGGAGGAAGATCGCGGAGGTGCTGACAAGTCCCACCGAGGTGACTAATGGCGGGAAAAGTTTCTTTCTGACAACAACGAGAGATTTGGGATCGTTTGCACAGGTCAAGGACCACCTGCAGAAGACCTTGAAGGACGTGGCCGAGTTCGTGGTCCCCCTGAAGCCCCAGCGCTTCCGCAAGCGCGACCGGGTCTACTTTCACTCCAGACAGTTGGCCAGGAAAGTGGCTTTGGCCAGGAGGAAAGTGGCTAAAAACTTTTTGAGGTGATCGTACAAGCATTTTTTTTTTCGTGTGTGAGTCTGTCTTGAAGGCCGTTGATTGCTTGCAAAAGTGGGTCTTCACAACATAAGCAATAATAAGCGATTAACGTCTGCAAAGGATTACTAAAGTAATAATACAACTAACTAACGTTACTCTTTCAGTTATGTTGCCACAAACAGCTCTGACAGCTCTGACGCCAACGAGGCCGGTGCGATGTCGTTGGTTGGTCCCGCAGAGGAGTATCTGGAGGAGGACGAGTCCTTGAGCGAGCAGGGAGATCGAAGATGGGTGCCGGAGGAGCTTAGTTACTTGCTGTGAGTCATTTTTTTTTCTTAAGTTGCTGCTTCCAACTCTTCCCCTCGATGAACGGCAGGAACTCGTTCCACATGTTCGGCAACTTCGACAAACTCGTGTTCCTTGAGCTCTGCCGTAGCCTCGAGACGGTCGCGGTCCCCGCTGGTCAGTATCTCTTCAAGGTCGGCGAGCGCGACGAGTTTTTGCACGTAGTTCAGGTAACTGGACCAGGACGTCCTGTCAACGTAATGGAGGTGCATGGTCGTATGACTTATTTCCCCCTTTCCCTCAAGTCTGGCGAGATGAACGTCCACATCATGGACAGCGACGGCAAGACGCACACCATCAAGATGGTCAAGCCAGGCGAGGCTGTGTCCTCCCTCCTTAGTTTCATTGACTGCTTAACAGGTGAAAGATGAGCATGAGTAATAACTAAGAAACACAGACGAATCCTGACCGATGTTTCTTCAGGCTACCCTGCTCCATTCAAGACTGTCTGCTGTCGGGCAGTCACGGACTCCATCGTTCTGAAATTGCCGGTGTCCGCCTTCTCCGAGGTCTTCATCAAGAATCCGGAGATGCTCGTGAGAGTCGTTCAGGTACTTTCCTAAAGCTGCTCAGTTCCCAAAGTCCTAAAGTTCCCTAAAGTTTCCCAAAGTTACTGGGTTGCATGGGCCGGGCTATGTGTCACAGCTCCTGACAAAATTCAAGGCCTCTGCCAATCAATAGTTCTGATATTAACAGTGTTAAAAAAGTAACTGAGAACAGGAGCAAACTTTTACCAGCAAATACATTTGCAGTGAGAACAAGCTTAACAGTTTCAATTACCGGTACAAACTTTAAAATCGTCAAGTGTGTTGAAGACAGCAAACTTGACTCCTTCTGTCACGATCGTCATGTCCTTGCCGTTTGGAGTCAACCTCACTAAAAAAATCCTCAATAAAAAAGAATCGTTCACATCGCTAAATCAAGAATTTTTTGGTAACCAATGCTTATTATACACTTTTCAGCTAATCATGGCTCGAGTGCAAAGAGTGATCTTTGTGGCGCTTCACCAGCACTTGGGCCTCACCTCTGAGCTTATCAGGCACGTCTCCGAGTGTCAGAGCGATGACTCGGTATCTATTGGAGAAGAACTGGTAGAAATAAGCACAGCGTGTTCGTGATTGCCTTGTCCAAATCACTGAATCATTGTCTGATAGAGAGAAATCAACTTTTATTTTTTTTTTACCAACGCTGAATAGGACGAGGCAATCCAAACACTCTGTAGAGTTCACATACATCTGCATGCATCTTCTAGATATGTATAGATTGACCAATCACACTTGCTCATCCTTATATAGGATCAGGCAGACTTTCTCGACTACAGTCAATCTGACTCTGACGACCGCTTGCTCAACTTGGCAGTGAAGGGCTTCCAGACCGAGCTCGACATTGACAACGTCGACTTCCTCAAGGAACGGTATGAACATGATGGTCTCCAAAACGAACTCCATGATTGGATTTCCTGGTCTAGGATTGAGATTCGTTCCCTGTCCCACGGTGACGTCCTGATGACTGAGGACTCTCACAATGACGCGGCCTTGATCTACATCTTGTCGGGTTCCTTAGTGCTGTCCCAACGTAGTGACACAGACGAAGTGCCAGAGAGGACGTTATACACTGCTTATCGGGTATGTACGAATATTATGTATGTACACGTAATATACGAACTCTTGTTCTCGATAAGAGTCAGAACAGAACAATTTGATTCTTTTTGGTTAAAGTATCCTTAAGAAGGGGAATCCATTTTACATAAAAATGTCACTTTCCTTGCCTATGGGGAGGTCATTCTCAGACAGAGGTTCCAATGTACGTACATACATTGTGTCATGCAAATAATCCAGTCTCATGTACGGTGGAACGGCTGTAAGGGAATCAGCCTGGGATCTTTGATTTTTACCAAAGATATGAACAATTTTATAGAGGCCTAAAGGAAGGTTATTCTTTTACACTCGACTCCGGTTATGATCCGAAACAGAGAAGTACTGTATCTGTAGTAAAAAAAAGCCAGTTAGTGAGGCTGGTAACGTGCAGCAAAATTCCCCCAAAAGGGTAAAATATATTGAATATTATATACCCTAACAGGTGTATGCATACCAGCTATCAGCCATTTAGGTGTTCCATCAATTCATGATGAAATAAGAACTTAATTTCGTGTGACGTGCAATGTCCGACAGTGGGAGTCAGTGGGTCAGCTGGCCATGTTGACCGGAGAGGCCAACTTCTACAGCTGCAAGTCTAAAGAGCGCTCCCTCGTGGCCATCTTGCCCAGACAAGCCTTCTTCGACATCGTCTGCCAGACGCCAGAGATCGTTCTCAGCCTCGCCCACACCTGCATCTGCAGGCTCTCCTCCATGGTGAGACAGGTGGACTTTGCCCTGGACTGGGTCCACATTGACAGCGGCAAGGCGCTGTTCAGGTACGACCTCATGCGGCGCGTTATCTCATCACGTTTTAAAGTTGTGCAGTTGCAGCAGTACATCAAAGAAGTTGCACATTTTGTTTCACACAGGCAAAATGAGCCTACAGATGGTACGTATATTGTTCTGTCTGGCCGTTTGAGGTCAGTGGTCTCTAATCAGGGAAGCAAATCCATCTTGGACGAGAAGACGAAGGGGGACATGGTGGGTTTGGTGTCAGTCATCACCGAGACTAACAGGTGTGACTCTACTATTCTTTCTCCGAAGATTTTTGTAGAAATGATGCAATCTTTTGGTATTAGATTGTCCACTGTGGTGGCCGTTCGTGATTCTGAGCTGTGTAAGGTGCCATCCAATCTGCTGAACCTGCTCAAGTTGCACTACCCGGTCATTGTGTCGCGTCTCATCACCATGTTGGGCAACAGGTTACTCCATAAGACCACGGCTGACATGTTATCTCCTGGCTTCAGTTCTCAACATCTGCATACCCATGCCGCGTACAACACCGTGGCCCTCTATCCGAGCAGTTCAAGCATCCCGTTGACCGCCTTCTCCCTGGAGCTGAAGCACGCCCTCACTGCCACGGCCAGCAGCGTCGTCAGACTGTCCTCCAGAATGGTCAAGGAGCAGTTAGGCGACGCAGCTCTTGAGCCAGCGCATGAGTTCCGTCTGAAGGCCTGGTTGGGCCAGCAGGAGCACCGACACAGAATAGTCATCTACGAGTGCGACAGTGATATGACTACATGGACTAGCCTGTGCCTGCGCCAGGCGGACCTGGTGCTAGTGCTGGTGCGAGGCGACGCCGAAAGTCAACCTGTGTCACCTGCGGAGCGCCGCCTCGAATCTGCTGCCCGTCGCACACGGAAAGAGTTGGTGCTGATCCACCCAGAATCGACCACGTGTCCTCGGGGCACCAGGGAGTGGCTCCACCGGCGCACTTGGGTTTCGGCGCACTTCCACCTCAGGGCGCCAGCCAGGTTGCTGTCCAAGAGTGCCTTTAACGACTACGCCAGGATGTCGGTGTTTTCCCACCCGCCTGACATCCACTCGGACTTTAGCCGGCTGGCGCGACACCTATGTGGGTCCTCCGTGGGCGTCGTCCTGGGCGGGGGAGGCGCTCGAGGAGCGGCACATGTGGGCATGCTCAAAGCTGTCAGAGAGGCTGGCATTCCAGTGGACAAGGTGATCTGATCATAGTTTTGGAGCAAGTCTTGAAGTCATTGCACAACATCCCTCTCAGGTTGGAGGTGTCAGCATTGGAGCTATGGTTGGTGGGGTCTGGTGCGAGTCGCGAGATCCAGCAGAGGTGACGCACAGGGCGCGGAGGTACTTTGACCTGCTGGCGACGGCCTGGGTCGGGCCAGGCCTGGATTTCACGTACCCGTATACGTCGATATTTACCGGAAAGTACGCACCTGTCCGCGGCCACTGACTCGCACCGTTTTCATAGTTATACATCTCGTGCACTTCGTTTTAAACCAGATACTTCAACTGGACCCTGCGTTCAACCTTCGGCGATGATCTATTCATCGAGGACCTGTGGCTGCCCTTCTTCTGCGTGACGACCGACATCACGGTGAGCAGGGAACGCGTACATACGCGCGGACTGTTCTGGAAGTATTGTCGCGCATCCATGTCTTACGCGTGGCTGTTGCCGCCTCTCTGCGACCCCGACGACGGCCACCTTCTTATGGACGGGTGCTACGTCAACAACGTGCCTGGGGACGTCATGGCGGCACAGGTAAGACAATAACAGTTGTGACGTCATTTATTATAAAGTGACCAATACATCATTTTTGGCTCGAACATACTAGAAATTAGCATTTACTCATTCAAGACAACCTTGAAAAAATGTATGAAAACCCTTGTTTTAAGCATTTTACTACGCTGGGCGTAAATGAATAATTTATCTACTAAGGCTCATCCAATGTCTACAACTTTTATATCTTTGGAGGAAGCCACATCGAGGCGAAGATTGCAGATTGCAATTTTTGTGAAACTACAATGTTGACATTTTCTTACCTACTTGACAAAGTAGGGTCGGAAGTGTTCGTCTAGCTGATGATCGTCTGCTTTTGCTCAGGGATGCAAGTACATCTTGGCCGTGGACGTGACTGCCTTGGACGACAGAGACCTCACCAACTATGGCGATTGGCTGTCCGGTAACATGGTATACGTGAGGTTGTCCGTACACACAACCTTGTATGCGCTGCTCATTAGGTTGGTGGGTGCTGCTCCATAAGCTGAATCCCTTCGTAACCCCGCTGAAGATCCCTGACCAGTCCGAGATCCAGCTGCGCCTCGCCTTTTGCTCGCACCACAAGAATCTGGAGGAGCTGAAAAGAAATCCCAACTACGAGTACATCAAGCCTCCGATTGACAAGTACCCGTCGGGCGCTGTAAGTTGACTTGTGGGAAATTGGACCTGGTCAAGATGAATTCGACTGAACATCATTATGACCAAAAAATATGTTCCAGGGATCTTGAAGAGGGTGAGAATGAAAATGGCAGGGTTTTTACTTCTGTTCCTCGCCAGATGCTTTACGCGGCATTGAGGCCGTAAAAGTTGATGATCTTGAAAGTTTCCCACTCGTTCGGGCCCAATTTGAGTACCTCTACGTGTTTCAGAGGGTTGAAATTTTCTCATATAATTTGAAATAGTGGGATCTTTTTGAGCTCACTTAGGGTGGGGTTAAAAAATCGATCGTGCTCCTAACTTTGACTCCACTGTACTTAGTGCATGTGTTGGTGCAAGTAAAAACTTCAATGAGATCATTCTCAGTTTAAGCTGTATGACGAGATCATGAACATTGGCTACCATCACGGCTCCACCTTCTTCACGGGCCTAAGGAAGGCCGGCGAAGCCTCCATGGAGAGGTACGGGGCCATTGGCGGCAACCTCCAGCACTCACCTCTCTCCAGCTCACCAGGTACATGTATAACATGAGTATGAGTGAAAACACAATTTTTCTTACCTATGCATGCACAAAGAAGCTCGTGGCAATCGTTTCATAACATTAAAAACAGAGGAATCTCGGTTATATGAAGCTGTAGTAGTATGAAGCTGAGTATGTAAGACGCATGAGGAATTCATAACTGAAATTGTCATTTGTCGTTTAAGTTATGTGAGACTTTACTTCAAATGACTTCAGAAAGTCCAGTGGCGAATGCAAAGACCTATAAGTGGCTTGTGGATCTGCTTACGGCAACGGACAAAATAATCCTTGCAAATAGTCATGAAAATATTTTCATCATTGCTGTCATTATTGCCGTCAAATGTTTAAGATACTCCGCCCTGGTTCCCTGCCAGCAGCAGCCACCTACGCCAGTGGTCACGGCACCATCACAGAGAGACGAGGCGGGCGGACCACCACAGCGTCGGCGTCGGCGGCGGTGGAGCTGCCTTCACCGACCTGGCCCAGATCGTGGCCAGAGCCAACTCCAACTCCCCGGACAGCCCAGCGTCTCGTCGCAGCAGCAACAGCAGCAAGGTGGCGGCCGGCGGCAGGTTGAGCTCCGCGTCTCCCACATCGTTGAGAGCGGTGTCGTCCTCGCTAGCACAGAAGAGACAGCAGCGACAGAGGAGAATTGGCAAGCAGGCACGCTACAGCGTGGCAACTCCGGGAGGAACAGGAGGACGAGGTCCAGAGCACCTCCAGCCTGATGATGGAGAGGACAGCGACGACACTGGCATTGTGCTCTGACAGACAAAGCGTCTCAATTTCAGCTCTCTGAGACCTTCTTATAGTCGGGGAGGTGGTGACCATAACGTCGTCCAAGTCCGTCTGTGTGAACACGCCCTTAGCTTGTCAGAGAAGAATGCAAGCGCCTGTGATAACCTCATCCTACACATTGATAAACAGTTCTTATGTTATGGAACATTCCTATTGAATTCCATACGCAACGTGTACAGTAGACATCGCTGTCCCATGAGTACAGTACACTGCGCAAAAAAAAGATATGAACACCTGTGATTTCGCTTTAATTTGTTGTACTTATAGCATAATTGCAGAACATTTGGTTGAATTGAAAGCTTAGCGTAGCTGCTTCGATTTCATCAGCAAAACTGCTCAAGTTGGCAGCTGCAAAGAAGTGATAACGACACTCATGAATTCTCAACCTTTAGTTGGTATTTCGAGCTCAGATTTGGCGCGAGTTAAGGTCCATCTGTCTAAAACTTGAGCTCAAGCGGACATACTTTACTACACACTTCCTTTGTTTCAAAAACCGAAATCATTCCACCCATCTTAACTTTTCCAAAAAGTACTGAGCCATTTGAGTCGTCCACATATGATGAGCTGGTTGAAGTACAAGGATGTACTAAGGCAGCTGTCTCATAGGAACAAAAGTTGATTGACTAAGATGGTTTCCTCTGGAGCACTCATCATGGTCATAGTACTGCATTGGCCGACCATCTTGGTCTCTCTGCAGCAGGACATGCACGTCGCCAAACGCTTTTTGTTCGATAGGTTTGACTTTGCCATATTCCTAGAGCAATATTGTTCAATGTCAGTGGAGTATTGCAGTCGCACCATGTGTGACTTTGATCCCACTTTCAAATCCCTAACTTTGTTGGCTTCAAACTTCACGACCACAAGCACTTCTGACGCTGCACAATCATCTGTCCATATAGTAGACTACGGTAGATTATTTCAGCCAGACAGCTTGTGGTATTACTTTAATCTGCTGATAATCGAAGTATCAGTTCCGCGTGACTCACTTATTTTGAAACAGAGGGAGTAACTTTATGGAATCACAAATTCAGTGCAGTCACTACAGTAGCACAAGACAGTTGTAGTGTCTGAATGTGTGGCTTCAAAAATGTTATGTATTAAAAGTATGTCCGATTGAGCTCAAATTTGGGGTCAAACCAGATGGCGCATGGAGCTAGATTCGCTCAAAATTTGAGCTCAAAATTCCAACTTCAGGTGCCATCTTTAGCAAAGGTCCCACAGTACAGTCATCTGTAGAGTCTACTGGTCTCCCATGGCCAATCTTCGATTTGCTTGCCCATACGATGGTCTCAAGGCGGCTGCGGAAGCGAAGGCAGGACTTCTTCATGAAGTCAGCGGTCAGGTAGCCCCTCAGCAGCGGCCACATGTGAGTCGACTGCGCGGTGGCGGACAGCACAGGCTTGAAAATGTCATGATGCCCATATTGGCCTATCCTTACTGCGTCGAATGAGCTTCGTCGACTTGCACTAGTGACTGATGACAATGTCGTTCGCTTTGACTACATTTACCAACATCATTGTATTATTCTCCAGGTGTAATGACCTCTGTGGTTGCCATATGGGCTGTTGTCCGCGGACGTTGACATCGTCGAACCACCAGACAGCTGAAGAGACAAACATCGTGGGACTCCACATGGGGAACTGCGTGGGGAGGGGAAGAAAATATGCGCTCCTTTATCTATTTTATATGCGAATTAGTAACCTTAAGATGGGCTTTTGCAGTTCACTTCTATAAAAAATTAAGCACTGGTGGGGGAAACTGTGTGAATAAATCTATGCATAGAACAAAGAGCAAAAATTCGTTCAGCAAGATTGGGTGAAATAATCTTGAGCTTAGGATGAAGATGAACGTTTTTTACTCAGATTCGTATTCCCCGGTTTGGTCAGGGTGAAAGGAATACAGTCGAATTTGAATGTCACAGAGAGTATTGCAGCTCCCCACAAAATCCGTCAAATCGATATTCGACTGCATTCTAAAATTGTTTCATAATTTTTTAGATCACACGGTAGCGAGTGAGTGGTACTTGAATAAAGAAATAATTTTTCATAATGACTGTATCATGTACTGCTAAATTTCAGTCATTACGAGACAATTAATGTTCTTCTTATAAAATGATATTTAATGTTAAACACATATTTTATCTTTCGCCTCTTCGTGTCAACACAAACGAGCAGAAAATTTCGATCTGTACCTTTCACCATCTGTGCACGCTTCCTTTGGCTCACCCTGTAGCTCGACGAATTCGTGGGGTCAACCTGACTGCAGCTCGTGATTTCTGTGGGGTCTCCTGAGCAGTACTTAGAGTCGAGTACTCTGGTCCTCCCTCGCACTACGCCAAAACCCACTGGCGGGCAAACATTTATTCATTTTTCCTCAACTTTTTGACTCAAACTAAGCGCACTTAGTACGCTAGCCCCCAAAAAATATTTTATTATAAGCTTGCCTATCAAGCATAACTGATTTGTACTCTTGTAAACTTTTTCCTACTGCAACTACGTCTTCGCCATGGACTTCTCACTTTGCCCCGAAGAGATTAGCCAGGCGGCCAACCTGAATCTGGAGCTGGAGGCCATGGGGCCGCCGCCGCCAAAGCCGCGGCGCCGCAGTGCGCCCGTGACATTCGTCCGAGAGCCACTGGCGGCTGGTCAGCGACTGCGCATCTACGTGCGTCTGTTCACGCGTCCCTTGCCGCGGTCTCACCCGCGTCGCGCCTTCGGGTCGGCGGCGTCCGCGACAAGCGAGGACAACCCCCTGGTGGCCAAGTGGGTACAATTCGAGGTCGGCCGCCGCGTGCTGACACTGCCGCTACTGGCCGCTGTGGCTCGCGCCGCCTGCGGCCTTGCGTGGAACGAGACCATCTTCTTGTCGAGCGAGGGGCAGCCGCTGGAAGCGCCGGTGGCGCTCTGCGCCGTCAGCATGCGCCGCTGGAACGGCTGCTGCCTCGACGTCAACCGCCATACGCCTGAGTGGCGCCACCCACGTACGCCGGCGCCGGCGCTGGTGCCATCAGAGGTCGAACGCAAGAGGATGATCCACGCGGCCAAAACAGGGCGCCGCAAGCATCCGAGGAGCGCCAAGATGCGCCGCCAGCTGGAAAATGAAGCCAGCTTTGGACGTCGCGGCCGCGCGGTGGACCTGCTGGACCACGACGGCATCAGCCTGGCCATTGACGATACGATAAACATTCCTCGACGTCGCTTGGTCCCCTCTCGTTATGAAGTCCTCCCCATTGAGGAGTGCCGAGAAGAGCGCAAAGAGGCCCAGAAGGTTGGCCTGGAGGAAATCCTCGGCAACTTGATCGCGGGCGCCGTCGTCACCGCTCACGTCGAGAAGAACAAGACTGACTTCCTCAACATGATGAACCCCGAGTGCTACTGGGCCTTGCTATCCAACATGGTGTGCGGCAGCAGCGAGAATGGCGGGTGCGCCGGAACCGCCGAGAAAGAAGTTTTGGCATAAAATAATGTATGCGTGTGTGTGCACTTAAGCAGTAACTTTTCAATGATTACTTAAATATTTTTACTATTGGGAATCAATTGCGTAGAATCGAGTCCACGCAGTGTCTGTCGATCATCTAATAAAAACCACTCTTCATTCGTGCGCTGTCTTTCCTCTCATAAGTGAAGAATGAAAGCAACAGAGCTTTGCCACTTTTCATGCTTAGGGATTGTAACTATTGGGTGCAGAACTCAAAAAAAAAAGCTAAAAATTCCCTTTGCCTGCAGGAAAATCCGTCCTTAACACAGATTATCGGCATGACTGACCGAAGTTGTCAATTTTGCACAGATCCTGATTGAAAATAAAGCATATTTTACGGACATCAAACGGCGTGAGGGTCTAATGGCTTTGTTTCTCTTTCACCTGTATGTCCTAGTGGAAAGGGACACATTGTGTATGTACCCAAATTGTTCCCCAAAAGGGTGTCGATTTTCCGTTCCAGACGGACGTTAAAAAGCTAACCCGTCTGAGTGGGTCCTCACACTTTATTAGAATTTCTGGCGAAATCCAACACATCTATTACGAAGCTCATGACATTGAACCTGCCTTTATTTGGGCCCTGGTGTCAATTCGGCGAGGCTTGACCAAGCCTTGGCATGACTTCATCACGTTCAACCTACGACGAGGTCACGGCAGGACTTCCAATCAAGTGAATCACGAGAAAAATTATTTCTTATTTCAAACATTTTTATCCAAAACTCGTAATTGAAACTTGGAAGAAAAAGTCTAATGTTTCTAGGGGATTATTTAGTTCGATTTGGGCAACACCAAGAGGATGCACCGTGGATGACTGACTTAGGAACTTGTCACAGACAAGAATGGGCTGAAAGAGTTCTCAAAGCGTTTCTTTGCTAACCACATATTTGGCAATCATTTGGCACCCAGCAGAGCAGTGCACAAAGTTATGCCTAGACCATTTATAGTTATTCTACCTCTACTATTAGACCATTTAGTTTACGCCACTCACACCTACACCATCATAGCTGGCAGCTCTGTTTGCACTAACCAATCAGCAAATGGCCCCCCTGCTGTGTGTGATAAGTCTGGATGTCAGAGGTCCCCGTCAGGGGTGGAGCGGGCTGGCCAAAAAGCGGACTCGGGTCGGGTTAAGGAGATTCGGGCTCGGGTGGGGTTGACAGAGTACGGGGAGCGGGATGGATTGCGGGCTGATAGCAAAATGCACGAAAAATGTTTTGCACTTTTGTAAAGAAGGCAACCAGCGGCTTTTGTCGTAGACTCGCAAACTGGTAAACGCAGAGGGTCCGGCCTGCGGACTGGAGATGAGGAGTGCGGGTTGATGCGGGTTCGTCATTGTCGGTACGGGCTTGCGGGCTCGGGCTATGACTCGATCCACCCCTAGTCCCTGCTGGATGCAACATTTTCCTTGCGATGAACTGTTTGTGATCTGACCTGCCTGATCGAGCTTCACAATGACCTCTTTGAGATCGTCAGATAACTCTTCAGACGTGGCTGTGAAGCGTCACTTCTGTGAGCACCGCGGGCGTTTCTCCGGAAGCTCGAAGAACAGAAATCATTAATGCTGGAGACTTTACAGCGCTGGCCATGATCACCCTGGTGGCAAACATGGATGTTCGGAGAGCAAGAGATGGTGGAAGAGGTTGTACATTCACTGACTGATATTTGCTCCGAGTCGGATCACGAATGACTCGAGTCAGAGTTTGGTGATACCATTTTCGCTGACTTAGAAATGAATCAAATACGTGTTACTAATCCGAAAAAAAAGAGTCACATGCAGCTGACATCTGTTTAAAGAATTGCGCCAAAAGGTGACCTTGCTCAGCTCATCCATGTAAGCCCTGGAACAGTGCTAAGTTAGTCTTCCTGTATGACCCAGTCGAGTCAAGTCGAGTCATTTACCACGTCTGGTCAAGTCAACTTGAGTCAAACTTCCCTCCCACAAATCCGAGATAAGCTAGAGTCATGATCAGAGAATTTATATTCGAGTCAGAGTCACTTTTTGGTGAGTCAATACAGCGCGAATCACAACAATGCCATGTTAGACTTGCATGCATGTTTATTCCAGTCAAAGTGATTCAGTCAATGAAGAACGCGTTATACGACACGAAGTTCACTTCTATTGTCTGTACGTAGAGTAGCGCACTTATGTACGGTGTGTATACTGTATAAGGGTGTAGCATGAAGGGTCCACTTTAATCTACCACTAAAAGTGCAATGACTGCCAAATCTGCATGTAAGTCAGTGATACACTAATGCAGAAGTTTTTGCCTTAGCTGTCACCCATCTACAAAACGTGCAAAAATCTGTCATTTCCAGAGTTGCTTTTTTAAAATCGCAAATACATTATTTTATGATGGTTTGCTTCATGCCTGACAGAGCTTTAAAAAGAAGCAAAAATCCTACTTATATTCAAGAGTGAGAGATCTTAAATGGAGAACCTTGAGCATTTCTTCTGGTACGGATTGAACAAGGACCTCTAGATCGAACTTAAGATGGTCTAGACGGGCTCTAGATTCCGTTAATGGTCCTTCCCTGTTCTGTATGCCCTGCTCCTATTACACTTGAAGTCCAAGTGTCATTTGATGCCAAGCACGTCATTGCTGCATGAAAGTCACTAAGGCGTTAGTTCGTTATAAGAATGCTGCTCTTCTACGCACTTCTCGTGGACTTGTCGCCCCTGATCTCCGGCTGCCAGATATGGAAGGAGATGGCCAAGAGTTGGGACTCAACCTTCTTCGACCAGAAGCTGTACCAGACGCCGTTGCCAGAGCTGCTGCTCACCCTGGGCGGCGGCTCACCTGTGAGTGGAAACATGTGGAAAGTCGTCGGTCCAACTTTCCAAGAAAGTCACTTCTTGCAGGAGAAGCCGAGTAAGATGATCAACGTCGTGACTGCAGCCGGCCGCAAGTGCGAGACGTCTCTGAAGGAGCTTCCCATTGCGCTCTACGGGGCAGGTGCGGCACGCGTCGATGGCGGCTTCGTCGTCTGCGGGGGCAGGACCATCATCGACGACGACAACATGAACTACCCAGTGATGAACAGAAAAGTAATGAGTTTAGTGATGATAATCTAATCTACGGGGTGTCACAAAATGAACAGTGTTTCTTTTGGAGTTTTTTATCCATGAGCCTTCAAGAGCTGGACGAATATTCCTCACTGCCCAATTTTCCGATCACCCCGTCTGGCAACCCCGATGAGCTCGGCACGATCACCATGGCCAACAGCTACTGGAACAGTGGGGAGAGAAACAAGATATTCGTCTTCGAGCACAACACCGCGAGGTTTCTGTACGGGACGTTTGACCCCGAGAGGATCAAGGTTACCCGCCCAACCTGGACGAATCGAGCAATAGCCTTCAACAAAGGTGCCCTCCCTACAGATCTCGTGGGAGATAAGGACCCTCGGGAGGATCCCGAAGCGTCCGATCAGCGGCAGTTGCATGGCGGCCATCGGAAACACCCTGTTCTTCGTCGGCGGGATCACGAAGGACGGCGACACGTCTACGCACGGTGTCGCTTTCGACATCTCCAAGGATCAGGTGACCACGTTCAAGTTGGACAGCATCCACCGCGCTAGCGGCGGTATTCACGGTGCCGCATGTGGTGTGGAGATCGTCAGCAGCTCCGAACGTAAAGTGTCATTAGTAACAGCACATTCAAACATCCACTTACAACTCCTTCTCGTCACATTCCATCTTGTAGCTCTTCTATGCCTTGGGCAAGAACAGTGTTTTATACCTCACTTAAAAGCTCTTTAACAATCAATCCAAAGGTGTACGCAGAAGAGTTTGAGTTTGAAAACAAAGCGACTTTTTCCCGAAAAAAGCCAGAAAATTGGCCAACTTCATTTCAGGTCGAACAGTTGGAATCGGTCAAACGGACACGGCAAAATGTGCGTTTCACCTGTTGCAGCCTGTGAAAGTGAGTCTAGAGGTGGGACCGGGCTGAGCCCGACCCGCACCAGCCCGCAAGCCCGCACCCTATTTTGCCAGCCCGCACCACCCTGCAATGCCACCATCGGCCTGCGGGCCGAGTGTTTTTTTTTTGGCCAGCCATGTCAAGTGGTGACTCTGCCCTAATCATTTTGTTTACTGATGGGTTGAGTCCAGTGAAACCCAGACTAGTCCAAATCTGATTCAAATGAAAAACTCCAAGTGCCTTATTGACAAGTCCAACTCATGAATCGACTCATAACTAATTTTGTTGCACCACATCAAGGTGCATTTTCTTTTGTCCTCATGGCAGCTGGTTTTTTGTATCTCTGTCAAATGAATCAAGTTGATTCAAGTGAAAAAGAGAGATGGCATCGTCTGATTCTGAGGTCAAGTTGTTCCAGATTCTGATCCTAGGGTCAAAATTGTTCTGGATTCTGATCCTGATGGTGCCACCCCAGATGAACGACACAGGTCAGGGGAGACCAAAAAGAAGAATCCATCTACTATCTAGAAGCTATTTGGAAAGGTGGGAATGAACAGTGCCAAGTGCCTGATATGCAGCAAGCTCTGCAAGGTTTCCCAGGGAAACACCAGCACCCTGTGGAGACATGCTGAGTCCAACCACAAAAGGGAGCTTGGAGAAGCGAAGCAGAAGCTCAGGGATCAACAGCCAACCCTACTGGACATTGTTCAGAAGAAACAAGAAAAGTATAAGCCAGGGGATCAGTGGAAAAAGGAACTAGATGTCACTCTAGTGTCCATGATTGCAAGTAATCTTCAACCCATCAGCATTGGGGAAGACCAGGGCTTTGTACAGTATAGTGAAGCACCTGACAAGGAATACCAACTGCTAGCAAGAAAGACCCTGTGCAATGTGCTGCCCCCAATCAGTTTGATGAACTCCAAGAAGAAATTTGACAGAAGCTGAGCAATGTACCTGTCTTGAGTATGACAACTGACCTTTGGGCTTCCAATGCGAATGCAGGATTTATGACGGTCACTGGACACTTCTGGAATTCAACAGAAGTGCTCGAGTCAAATGTTCTGGATTGTCATGGAGTGTTAGGAAGGCACACTGTGGACATGATTGAAGCAGAACTGAACAGTCATGGACAGTTACAACGTCCCAAAAGAAAAAGTGCTTACTGCTGTGACTGACAATGCAGCAAATGTGGTGAAGGCAATTCAGGACATGGGCCTCCAAAGGATTTCCTGCTTTGCCTGCTCACTTAACTAAGTGGTCACTGACACAATCAAGGCCATTCCAGAGCTACAGGAGGCAAGGGACAAGGTGTGCAAGACTGTAACCAAGACAAAGCAAAATCCATTGCGGCCAAGGAAAAGCTTGAGAGAGTCCCAGAAAACTTGGGGAAGAAATCAAAGAAGCTCCTCCAAGATGTTCCCATGTGCTGGAACTCTGTCTATCTGATGTTTCAACGGTTCCTTGAGCTTTGAATTGCAGTCACCCTCTTCCTGTCTCATCCTGGCATGGATGAGGATGTTGGTTCCTTTAGGTCATCAGTCTGGGAGATAATTGAAGAAGGTGTAGCTATCCTCAAGCCATGCTGTGAAGCCACAGTGGAACTCTCAGGGGGAAAGTTTGTTACTGCTTCCAAAACCCTGGGCCAAGATGCTCATGTCATTCTATGCAACAGCTGAGAGAGAGGCTGAAGAGGACTCTGTGAAGAAAAAAGTCTGCAGCATTCTCCTCCAGAATGTCAACCAATGGTTTGACGTCTTTGAGGATGCCAGAATCATCTGCATGGCTAAACTGCTAGATCCATGCTTCAAGAACTCCGGTTTCTGGTCAAGTGGGAAGGAAAAATTGGCTGTCTCCTTACTAGCTAAAGAACTGAAAAAAGTGTACCAAATCAATCAACCAGAACAGACCCAAGAAGAAGTTCAAGTGGCACCCCCAGCAAAAAAAGTTGCCACCGTGTGAGACAAGTTTGACAAAGAAGTAAAGCAACAAGGTCCCTCAAAGGGCACCATTCCAGATATATCAGACATTGACATGAGGAACTTCTTTGCTCTCCCTTGCCAGCTGAGAAAAACAGACGCTCTACAGTGGTGGGTGACCGAAGGAAAAAAAAGGTTTCCACAGATGTACCCACTCGCTACAACGTGCCTTTCCATACCAGCAATTTCCGTTCCCTCTGAACGAGTCTTCTCAGCATCTGGAGAGGTCCTGTCCAAGAAGAGGAGCCGATTGGGAGATGAAACAGCTCGTGTGTTGATTGTGCTACATGGTAATTCCAAGTGAGTGTTGTTATTCCCACCTTTCCAAACATGACTCTAGGTATCAAGAATAATAATTATTCATGTATTAAACATTTATAAGTGCTCTAACATTGTGGTGGTTTATTTTAGCCAGGCCCACTGACCTGACCCAGGCCTGCATCTTTTTAACCTGACCCAACCTGCACTTGCATTTCTATAGCTCCTGGGAGGAGTATTTCGAGTAAGTCCAGACTCAATCCATCCCCACGTGGAACTGCAGTGCCGAATTCTGAGCCACCTCTCATGCAGGAGTCCCCTTGCAGGACTTTGCTGCACTGCAGTCAAAGGGAACAACAACTGCTGAAGGCAGCAATGAACGTTAAAACTTGCACAACTGTTTGGGGTATTGGGTCGGTAATAAATGTTCATCGTGTCACTGTTGCTCTGTGAATGCTTTGCGCATTGTTCCGCTATGGTAAATTTGTTTCTAAACTAAAGTTCTCAAGCCAAGTTGTTTAGGTGTCCCTGCACAGGCTTGCTGCTCACCTGCGCGGAAAAGTTTCACGTTACCCACTTGTGGTGAATTTCCAAAAATTCTGGGGTTTTTAGTTGGCAGTTTGAGGCTCATTTGAATTTTGCCTGGCACAACACAAAAAATGTCAAAAGCTCAACATAGCTCGAGGTTGGAAAAGTCAAAGCTCGGTCCACCTCTTCTAAAAAGGTCTTCAAATTAGATTTTTTCGGGAAAAATAACTTCACTTTATACTTTTTCAGAATAAGCTTCTGAAAGAGGATCTCATTGATCTTATTAATTTTAATAACTTCAACTATGCATTACGAAATAATTTATGGTCTTTTGTAACTGCGCAGACCTTGCTACAGCAAGCAGCAACGTCAGGACTGTAGGAGGTCCAACTTCCCCGATCAAGAGTCGCACAGCCCTGCTATGGGTCATGGGAGGAGCAAAGTGAGCTAGTGTTGAAGTTAATTGTGCTGGTCTTTTTCTTTAATTCCTTATCTTCGTTCATTTATTCACATATGTGCTTCACCAGTGGAGAGGGCAGGTGCAGCAAGCACGTGGCCCTGGCCGACCTGGAGCAGGGCCACTGGTTGCGGATGAAGGCGGAGTCACACATGGATGCCTTCGGAGGAACTTTCGCGGCTTTAGGTGACGGCGACGCTTTCCCGAATTGCCACAGCGCGTGAAACGTTTTAATTTCAAAAATATTCCACAGGGTTGCCACAGATCTGCGTGAAGTGATAGCTTTGTGTAATTCAGCTGTTTTTTTTACATCTTGCACCTCCGACTTTGTTTGCATCGACCGACCCTTGGGCAGGACCATAGACAACTGATCTAGTTGTCTTTAGCTGGTGTCTAAAATTGCGTTGACTCGACGAGACATCTGCATGTTACTCGACGAGACATCTGCATGTTTCTTCGTTGATCTATTTCTCTACAAACATCTCCGAAGGAAGTTTGAAGCTTCCACTGCTTTTGACCGATGAATTTTTGGCAGCTAATTCATTTTTTTTGAGGGGGGGGCAAAATATCGATCAGGGGTGCCATTTGGTCACCAGCTAAGTCATAGAAAGAGAAGGTCAGATCAGATCTGGTCAGATCAGGCCAGACCTGGCGTTACAAAGTGCAATGACAGAGAAGAAGACTGCAGCGCAACATTGTTTTTCTATAGTAATGTAAACGAGTTGGATTTCTCATTAGCTGCGGCAAGCCGGGCCGGCTCGGTTTACATCACTACCATTCAGTGCCGTCGTGATGAACTTCATGTTGTGTCACATAGATCATTTTTGTGTGTACAGGTATGTTGCGACGGCGATTTGAGATCTTGCTGAGCTGCGAGATCGACTCGACTTCAGCCAAGTGCGCCTGCGACGCCAGCGGCAACGTCAACGTGGCCCCCTTCAAGTGGGGAAAGAGAAGGCAAGAGGAGGAACCGACTTGTTTGAATCAAAAAACCGAAATATTTTTTTTGTCCGTGAAGCTACGTTGGGGTGACCGGCAAGCGCCTGGAGAACGTGACCCTGACGGGCAAGTACGCGTCCGCCGTCGTCCCCGGCGACTTCTTTCCCCACTGCGGCGACGCCTCCTCTGAGTAAAGATTGACAAGAAAAACCCCGTTTGTTGTGGATGATTTCAGTGTGATATGACTTTATTATTTACACACGTCTTATTACATAAACGGGAAGCATTTTTCTTCTTCGCTTTCTCTCTCTCGTACGGGGAAACTAAAGAGCGCGGTGTAATAGAAAAAGATCACATGTTTGGTTTGACAAAAACTAAATATTTCCTCAAGCAACAAGCACACATTCGATTTGACACAATATCCTTACACGCACATTTATAGCTCCAGATATAGTTTTGTGGGAAAGCTTACATAACATCCAATGGATCAAGGACAATTTTTCTTCTCTTTTTTTTTGGACTTCTTCCGGTGGCAAAACTTGCTCCAATTTTCGTGCCAAACACACATTTTACAGACATTCACAATCGTATAATACTCTGTTTATTCTGCTAGCTAGAGCAGCATCAAGTTTTTTTCTTTTTCCCGAACAATTTTGGTAAACGTTTCGTTTTCCCTCTAGTAGTAGTGTGATTTAACATACAAGAAGACACAGGTGTGTGTGTGTGTGTGTGTGTATGTGTGTAAGTGTATGTATGCATGTGTATATGTATGTATGTGTAATGTGGTGAAGGGGGACAGTGTAAACACACACGTCTCTACTACTACGTGGCGACAAAACAATTCCTTTTTTTTGCTCTCTTCACAGCTAATATCTGCCTCTCTCTCTCTAATAAAAGTTGCACAGATTTCGCTCTCTTCTTTTCCAGCATTTTGCATGGTCTTGAATGCTTTCCCCCCCTCTTTTCCCCAAACCATCTCCTACCTATAATAAATTAGTACAAGAATCATTATGTGGAATGTTGTGTGCTCTGATGACACTTTTTTCTTCTAGAAAAAATGACGACTTCGTTTTCCCACGTAATGAAGAAGGAGGGCTGAAGCTTTCTCAATTTTGGCACTTTTCCCGATTTCTCAGGCCTCCTTCTCAGGCCTCCTTCTCAGGCCTTGCTTCTTGCTTCTTCTTTCAGCCTTCATTTTCCGTCAAATCCTCTCCTTTCTCTCCTCGGCCGTCAAGGGGCAGGGGAAACCCGTCAGTAAACTGTAAAAGTCAGGTCAGAGTTATCGCACTCGTCCACACAAAACTTAAGCTGGTCAGGAAATTTAGCATGCTTCTTCTGGATTTCGCTGCACTGTCAAGTGCATAGGCCTGACTGACTGACGGATGGGCAGTGGGCCCATCAAACTTGCATAAGGCCTTCCCATTGAGAAAAAGAGAGTACTTTTTGCCACCGGTCAAACGGTATCAGAACAGGGAAGACTGCAATGAAATCCACATCGATGCTGTGGAACCTCTGTATAAAAAACAGGATTTGGTTATTCTTATAGAGAGGTTCCACTGTAATTTCAAAGCTGTTCCATGTTATATAGCTTACTACAAATAACTATACAGCCGTCACAACTCTGATTCGCACTCTCGCTGAGTAGGCCTAGGCCTGTAAGGCCTGAGTGGGCCCCTCACGAGGGGATGAAAAATCGGGAAATCGAATCGCGTCTAAAAATTCAAGTTGGTCAGGAAGAAAATGCCTAAGAAGTGCAATTATGCAATTAAATGACCTTTTCCGTGGGAGTCTTGGCGTTCGGACTGGAGTCCTCCTCGCTGCTGTCGGGACCGATGGTGGCCTCCTCCTCCGGGGAGGTTAGGGACGAGGAGAGGTTGCGTAAGCTGACGGCGCAGTCATGTTGCGCAGCAGCTGGACTTAGGGGAGTCGCCTTCAGACGTTCAGAGCGTTCTACAGGTGAAGTCAAGTTTTAGAGGTTACGTAGCTTCTACCAGCAAGGAGCACAAACACTAGGGGTGTGCTGGCCAAGCTCAAGCCGAGCCCAGACCAAGCTTTTCATACTTGGCGGACCCGGACCTGAGATTAGAGCTAAGCACACCTAAAAACACGCATAAAAGAAGAAATAGAAACTGGTTGGTTGTCTCATGATCGAGCTCAAAACGCAGCGGCAGCCGGGTCGAGGCGTGCCGGCAGAATTGAGTATCAGAATTTGGTGATTTTCTCGTCAAATTTGGTGATTTAGTGGTTGGTCACAGCCTCATCGAACTGAGCATTAAGCGTTTGAGCTCCAAAGTCAGAGAACAAAGAAAAGCCTCCCCGTCAACTAAAGGGTGCGTTCACACTAGAGGTGGGTCGAGCTGCTAAAACCTCGGGCTGGACCGATCTTTGGCCAATTTTTCTTGAGCGAGCCGAGGAAAGTTTCGCATGAGCCTCGAGCTGCCTACTAAAATAACCAAAAGCTAATAATATTCACGACATGTTCATTGGTGATCGAAAGCTTTCCAGAGCTTGAAAGTTCAGCGTCTAACGTAGAAGAATGATCGCTTTCATGTCTGCATGCACGCATCTACTGCTGTTGCTCAACACCTTTCCTCGCTAACATAAATAGCCTTTCAGAAGGGACTTTCACAGTTGGAATTTCTTAATTCCGGATCTTTCCAGGCAGTGCCCAAGCCAGAGAACCTCGGGGTTTTTCCTCCATTCCAGAGCCACGGGCCGGGCCAAAAGCTCGATCCACCTCTAGTTTACACTGCCAAACTTTGCTGGACGCGAGGTCAACTTCACCTTCGTCGTCTCCGCTCTCTGACAGCAGTCTGGGTTGAACCACGACCTCCTCGTCCTCTTCTTCCACCTCGTCGTCGCCGTCGCCGTCGCCGTCATCCTCCTGTCGCTGCCGCTCCAAGTCCAAGCTGAACCCGAGGTTTGACCCAGACACCCCGACTGTCGACCCCGAGGAAGGCAGAGGAGGGGGAGGCGAGGCAGAAAGCGCCTTCTTGCTTACTTGCTGCTGTTGAAGGAATGCGTGCACTTGCTTTTGAGAACGCTGAAGTTCTCGACGAAGTCGTTCACGTTCGTCGTCGCGTTCTTGAATTATGGCCTACAACGGAGTTAACATTGGTTATTCCATCTCATGATCAGTAAAAGTTGGCAAAATTTTGTATGCACAGTTGCTGCATAAACGTATTTTATATATAAAGAGCTTACTAGAAGAGTGGTGAGGTGACTGTTCATGTTGGTTGAAATGCTGATGAGTTTGTCTGCCGGAGGTCCTGGCAGAGACCGCGAAGAAGAGGAAGACGGCCTCGGCGGGTTCGAATCCGACGGCTCCTCCGCCTCCGACCCCGCTCCCGTCTCCGCTCCTGTCGCTGGGGCTGCCGTCGGTGGCATGGCCAACAGCGTCGGGAGCTCCTCCGGTTGGGGAGGTGGAGAAGATTTTGCAGGTTTTGTTTGTTGCGTTTTTGTCTCTGCGGAGGCCGCGATCCGGTCCTGCTCGCTCAGGTTCAGGCTCTCATTCACCAGTTCAGAGAGGCTCTTGGCTGGAGTGAAAGAAAAGGCAGAAAATATCATTCCAGAGCTGAATTGACAGGAGGTTCATTTCACGCTACTATTACTGTCGTCAAGATTAAAGCTGTCGACTTAGGTTACAATGAAACCATCACTCGCATTTCAGACACTAACAAATAAATAGTAACATTTCGTTGACCAAATACAGGGTGTTGTGCAAGTCATTTGATACGGTACCATGTAAAAAGATACCAAGACACTTGAAGTCTTAAAGAGCTCCCCAAAAGTGGACAACCTCGCCAAGACCAGAACCAAAACTGTCATCGAAGCCACGCTGAAGAAGATCCTGAGGAATCGGACGAGATCGATGAGCAAAATGGCCTCTGAGGCCGTAGGAAGTCGTCTGGCAATGCAGAAAATGGTCAAGACACCTTTGAAGATCACCTTGGAACTGCAGCTGCTCTGCCCAGCCGCGGTCCAGCAGATGCTGCTCAGGGCGAAGCTGCGCTGATAACAGACGGACTCCTGCATCATCTGGACAAGCGAAAAGACTTTCACGACTGAGTTGGCCCGCAACAGCAGTCATCAAACCATCCTTGGCTTTTAATCCAAGTGTTTGGAGGATGCGGATGTCCGGCCTCGGGGATGGTCTGGGCATCGAACGCTTGCTTAGTCTTTGTCAACGATTACTGACTAAATAATTTTTGTGGGACCGCTAATTAATGTGGTAATTACGTCAGTTTCAGCCCTAACAAACTAACGCCTGAATGATTTTCTTTCAACCAAGGGTGAGGTTGGAACTGTTCGGGAATGTGAGTAGCTCCTTGAATCATAACTAGTAGGATATCAACATCATTCCGTTGTTCTATGGAGAAAATTGTCAGTTCGGTCACAGGAATAACCTAGGTATTAAGTATGATGATGACTTCAGCTGGCGTCCACTGTATGATGTTTCATACGTTAATTTAAACACTATAACGTTTTCGAATGTAGTCTTTTGCCTGCCAAATTTTTATGTTACCTTGCGCCAGCGCCGCCAACAGCACTTCTTTGGCGTCTTTGTCAGCCTTGTCCTCGCTGGCGTGCGCAGCTATGTCCGCCACATGGTCGAAGTCGTCCTCGGCAATGTTCAGGATCTCCGCAATCAGCCTCTGCTTCTCCTCCAGTGCACGCGCAACCTCGGCGTCCTTCCGGCGCAATTTCTCTGCAAATGCATAAGTATACACGTAATATACGCATCTACGTAGCATATTATTTTAGCCTTGAAACCTTGACATAAGTACGCATTGCGAAAGGCGTATTTCATCACAGACCTGTGATTTAGTTTGAACGATCTAGTTCATACACCGAAATCAACTTGGAAAGGAGTTAACAGGTGTGCAACGAGACCGATTTACCCCAACCCCTTCCACCTGTGATTAAGTATGACGAGAGCCGGGTGAGTTAGTGCGTCAGTGAGTGAATACCTATTGGAGTCATGACGGGCTCGGCCATGAGGATCTCGCCCTTGGTGACGACCACCTGCGACGGGTCAATGAGCGGGCACGGCTCAGCGATCTTCAGGATCTCCACACGCTGGAAGCGCTTCCGCGGAGCTCCAGAAGCCCCTGTCAGGAAGGAAGAAGGAAAAAACCATGCAACCCTTCACCAATAAAGAGAGAGTGTAGGAGAAGTGACCTCACTCGGCCAGACAAATGCTGCAGACCGAGGACAGGATAGGACGGGACAGGGGGAGGTTGCAGTAGTGAAGCACTTAGAACAATTGACAATTCAGGCCTCAATCGGGGCCTCCTCATTCATGAAGTGTGTTTCACTAGATAACATCGCCCCCGTGTAGCTTTACGTCAAGCCCTATTAAGCACTTTTCTTTCCTTGGCATGGATTTTGATTGAGCAAAGACATAGTTGATGCGTGCACCTTTTCCCCATTGATCTCGCACATTAATCTACCCCTCTTTGTCCGGTCGAGTATGCAGTACTCACAGTTAGAATGCCATGCAAAAGTCCAATATACTGTACTGCTGTAGGTGTTTTTCTCCAAATAAGAAAAAAACACAATGACTCACCAGTCTTCTTGGAAATGTCGTCGCCGTCGTTCTCGTCCTCCTTCACCTTCAACGGCAGCGGCGCGGCCGAAGCCGCCGCACCCGCCGCGGAGTCGCCGCCGCCCTCGTGGAACGAGGGGGAGCGCGCGGCCGGTTGGCCGCTGACGTCGCCGTCGGAAATGCCTCCATTTTGCTGCTGCTCCGAGGACGCACCCGGGACCCCGGGACCCCGAGAGCTGCCGCTCGGACCCAACATGCCGCTGCCGACACCCGCGCTGCCGCCGACACCGCCGGCACCCACGCTGCCGCCACCGCGCCGTCCACTGTCGCGGCTCTTGTACGCGTTGCTCGCCTCTGTGATGTGGCGGAACCATCTGCGAAAAGATGTCAAGCTGTAACTTCTTGTTCCTCAACGATATCACGCATGTTACACGGGGCGAGACTTGGCCAGGGACGGGACCGAGCTGAACCCGACACCCTGCAAGCTCCTTCAGAGCCCGAAAGCTTGACTTTCTGGAGCCTTTTCCACCACGCATATTAAGGCATCGAAGTGAAAAACACTCGGTCAAATATGCGCCGTAATCCCCCCAGCTAAGTTCGCGGCAATGATTAATAAAAGAAATATTATCATCAATTCTTTCAAGCCTTAACTAAAGGAAAGAATCAGCTACGCAAAGCGTGATTTTTTGCGCACTCCACGCGAAAAAAGGTGTGAATGGCTCACAAGTGGCTTCTATTTCAGATAATTACTCAGGTGTCTGTTTGAGTCATCTCTTTCATGAGTAACTTTCCGATTCATGATAGGACAACATCACCTCTCCAGGCAACTTTCCTCGTGCTGCGCACAAGGAAAGTACGAGCAGACATGAAACGTTTGGTCTGACGTATTTTGCGCTCTCCCCTTTCCTCCTCATTGTGTTTGGGTCAAGAAAATGAGCAAAGAAAATGCCGCAAACCAACGTCAATAGAGAAAACGCAAACAAAATGGGCACTCGGGCCCACTTTTAACCCTCTACTAAGCAGACTCTTGTTCTTCATCGAAAACAAAAACAAGAAAAACGCGAAGAGGCCAACAACAATATGGGCCAATAAGAATGGTGACGGCTTTTCCATCTTGACCGCAGACTGGGAACAATGACTTTCCCGGCAAACTTTCGGCTATCAAAAGCTGAACATTTCTGTGAGTCAAGTGCAATCATTTATGCGAGAACAACGTAGTTGTTGCTGCAGAAAGTCCAGGAGGAATTTCAATGACATTAGTATGACGACGTCGTCGTCTGACCCTGAAAAAAAAAAAGCTGCTTTTACCTACGTAAGCAGCTCTTCTCCTGAGCGCGCGCGCGCACGCTCAAACACACACGCGGGCGAGAGCTCGAAAATTGAGCAGAGATTGATCGCTGTCTTGCTGCCAAGCCGAGAAGGAGCAGGAAAAAATGAAGAATTTTTGCAAGTTTGATTCGCAAAACTTTCCTCAACGCGACCAGACTAATTTAGCATTCTTGAATCGCTTTCATATATCAAGACATTGGCAGAATCAAGCAAAGCATTGGTCTCCCCTTCCACATAGCTCGGTACGGCAGAGGACGCTAAACGGCCTCAGCACGGCCTCAGCACGGCCTCGAAGTCAAGTTGAAAAATCAACTTCTGCTCATTCTACACATTTTTGGGGGACATCTCTCTCTATCTCTCTCTTGCGAGACTTGGACCAAGAAGTACGAGATTTTGAGGACAAAACAACAATCAAGTACCCAGAGGTGTCTGCCCTGGGCGGCGTTGGCGACAGCCGCTGCGGCGTGCGAAAGGTCAGCAGCTGCGGCAAGCCGCCGCCGCCGCTGCTGCTGCCGCCACCACTGGCGCCGCCGCCCAGCGGCGACTCCGCGCGGCTGCTGCTGCTACTGCGGTTGCTGCCGCCGCCCCCGCCGAGGCCGCCGCTGGCACCGGCTCTGCCGGCTGTTGCCGGTCGCGGCAGCTGGAGCTTGTTGGCCCTCGGACTCGGATTGCGCCCCCACGACTTGGGCTTGATGGAATCGATGTAGCGCGACGCGTACGTCTGGAAGTTGGAGGCCGCGCGGTTCAGCCGCGAGCTGCTGCCGCCGCCGCTCACAGAGGCCGCCACACTGGCCGCCGCTGTCGCGGCTGGGACAGACGAGGAAGAGCTGGACAGAGAGGAGGAAGAAGAGTCACCGCCGAGAGAAGACACGCCGCCACCGCTGCCGCTGCCGCCGCCGCCGCCGCCGCCGCCGCCGCCACCACCACCACCAGGGGCACCGGTGGCGGCACCGGCGGTGATGCGGCTGGCGCGGCTATAACTCCACGGATTGGAAGAGGTAGAGGAAGTGCTGAAGCGGCCCTTGAAGGATCCGCCGGAGAGGCGGCTGGTGTACTTCCTCGTCCTGGAGGAGGAGGACGAGGAGGACGAAGCTTTTTCCTCTCCGTCCATGCTTTTTACTCGATGAGACTATGCTTCACATTTGGCGAGACTTCAGCCAAAACGATCACTTGGATCGAGCAGCTTTCGTCCACAAGACCGTTGAGGACTCATTTCAGCCAGCTGTTGCATAGTTGTTGAAGCTCACATTGGGCAGCCCAACCCGAACAAGGTTGAGCACGCTTTGGGCACTTCTTTGAGCAACAAAAGCAGCAGCTTTTCTGCATGTTTACCCTCTCTTGCACACAGCGTTGAGATGAAACAGCTTTCTTATTCCCCGCACTGTTTATGATTATGAATCACGGGGCCGAAGAAGTAGAGACAAAATAAGCAAATGCACCCAAAACTTGTTCTCCAGGTGACAGTTTTACTTTTGAGACTTTTCTTCACAAACAGAGAGCTAACTGATCTCAATCGCTCTCTCCCGCACCCACGCACGCACCGGAAAAAGTCCTGCACACACTATGAGCCACGAAGAACGAGTCCGGGCCTGATTGGAGGGGGGAGGGGAGTGACAGGAAGTGGGGAAGACTGCTCAAGCTCAAAAAGCTGCCCATTTCTCTGTGAAGGCTCAGTTTGGGTCGGCTCAACATGTATGGGCAATTGTGTGTGCTCAAAGTTTTGAGAACCCTAGGCTCACCTATGCACACACGTACACGCACACACACACTCATAGGTGCGCGCGCGCACTGAGCAGCAGTCCAAAGACTATGAAAGATGAAAATGAAAGCCAGGAGAAAGAAGAAGAAGAAGAACTTGGCTAAGAGGAAGAAGAAGAAAAAAAACCTTGTATTTCGGGCGTAAACACAGCCAAGCCACCTTGGGCAGCATCAGCAACAGCAGCAGCTTGGGCTGCACGCACTCGCACACACACTGAGGGGGGGAAAGCAGCAGCTTAAAAACTCAAAATGTGATCCTGTGCCCAAAAGTTACATAAGAAAATTTTGGCTTCAGCACGAATGACATCCATTGACATCGACTGTCTTCTTCACAATATTGTAACACACACATTTGGCCATGGATTTGATGCAAGAATAATGCATCAACACTTCTAACCACATCAGTTTGCAAGGATAAATTCTCGGCATTTTTGCCATAATTTTCTGTGTAAATGCAGTCAACGAGGCTTGATAAGTGCGATCAGTTGGCTTTCACAAGGAAAAAGAGACCAATTTTTATGTAACAAAGTAGGGGAGGGGGAACTCGTGTAACCCCTATAGATTAAGGAAAAAAGAGGCTTCTTGAGGGTGGGGGAATCCCAACCACTTTGCTCACGTATGGCACGCAGAGTCATCTTTCTTACACTGTGAATAACTCACAGAAATTCGAGACATCAGTGAACACCTGATCTCATCTGCTGAAAGGAGCATAATTATGACCTTCATCAGCTTGATATCCCAGCAATAATTAAGGCAATTAAGCAGCCATATTTATGTTAGTCAGTGGATAGTGAAGATCAAGATGTGTTGGCAATTACCCAAACACGCACAGGTCAGAAGCCACAAATCTACCTACGGACGTTTCTCTCTCTCTCTCTCTCTCTCTCACACACACACACAAGAGAGCAGTCTAGGCCTTAGTGGACAAACACACAAGAGGCAAAAAGTGGGGATTTTCATCATGAATGATCTTCCTCCAGCAGCAAAGAAGTTGTTTCAAGTGTAGCTGAGTGTGTACCAAGTGCCAATATGTTGATACAATGGCATTCTGGCACTCTGCGAAAGGAAAAAAAAGTTTTTTCTGCCAGTGCATTGGCAATTTGGGCACTTGAGGAGCGCCCCAAACTGTCAGTTTGCACTGTTAGGAATATCTTTTTACTTTTCTTCAGATCCCCCCTCCCCCCAGAGTACACGACTTTAGAAAATCATTCGTCATTACAAGTTGTTTCCTCCCTCCCACCAAGTCGGGGGCCTGAAAATGGGCCCGCCCAAAATGCCACCCGAACAATTGTTTTCGATTTTCACCTCGTCATGAAATGCCCCAAACGACCCACTTATCCTAAACGGCTTCAAATGATAAGCGAAGGAGCCCCCGAAAAAGTCCCCCCCCCCCTCTGGGTATTCACGCGGGAAAGGGTTAAAATTGACCTCCACCACCAAGGCTTGACCGTTTTTCTCCGGCGCGATAAATCAAAAATTCCGGGGGAGATGAAAATTGGCGGGTAGGAACTCTTAAGGCACAAGACAGAGGAGGGCCTGCATACAACATGCGTGCAAATTACGTGAGAGTGGTTTCCCCACCTTTTTTTTTCTTCTTGCTCCTGCCTACTTCCTTCACAGGGCCCTGCTAATGGGCTTGTTTGCATTTCTGTGCTTTTGCACCTCCTGCAGTCCCCCCAAAAAGAGTATTGGCTAAACAAATTCTTTTAGGCTATCACGCTGCTGTTAAGTTGGCGGGTTTTTTTTTCCTCCTCCCTGTGAACCACAAAGTTGTCTCCTGCTGTGAAGAAGCCAGCGGTGCCAGACAATGAGTGGCTGGCATTCATAACGGCCAAATACAGCTGTTGCTAAGTGAAATGACTCATTTTCAGGGGTTGGGGGATGGTGGCAGAACTTGACGTCAACAGGCAACTTTTGGTCAATGTGTGTGGGTGCTTTTGGCTCGGCAATATCTGGTCACACGGCCAATCTGACCCTAGCTCTCTGCTGTCGGGCGATTTGACTTAAAGAACTACCATATGTATTTTTGGATCGCTGTAAAGTCGGACATGAATGGAGCGAATTGATTTCGCTCAGGAACTCGTCCTGTCCGACACCTCATATTATGTAGCATAAGTTATAAGTGGAAAATACTGAGGGCATCAGTGCAGCGCTACAGGGGCTGCGCGGGGATAACGCTGCTATAAAGTGGTCGCATATTTTCGGCATACAGGAAAAAAGAAGTGGGGTAAAGCGGGAATTTTGCGTCAACGCTATTATAATTCATGCCCTTAAAGTTGTTCCAGAGCAATCTTAACAGGTAGCTTGGGCAATCTTGGCCTGACAGGACCTGGTCACACTCACCAGCAACCTTGTTTACGTTGTGCACACCCGACGTGATAATTCATGCTTTTCCAAGCTGAACAATATGTTTGCTTTTGATTCGGTTAAATCGAGTGCGGCTTGAATGAAGCTCTAATTTCTTTTTACCTCAACTGTAAAAGGAATTGTATGAATGAGTCTCAGGTCATTGTTTTCGAGTGATCTGTGTAAGGAATCTTTGCTGGCATCTCCCACAGACACCTTGAATTAATCACAGAGTCTTTCTTTTTCTTTCTGCCAATGCTCTTATCAAGCGCAGAGATCAACGCTAAAAATGTGGAGCCTTCGAAGCTGCTTTGCCATATTTTCGTCAAGGTACTGTGGAGATAAAAAATGGCCCTTCAAAGAGCGAGAACCTCCTCCTCCTCCTCGTCCCCGTCCTCCTCCTGCGGGGTCGTGCACAGGTTGTAATTGCTGTATTGACGGGAGGTGAAAAAAAAAAATTGCGAATTTGGAAGGACGAGAGGAAAATCCGCGCGCACGCGCAGACTCTGCTGGGAAGAGAAGTGCCCGTTTTATGGGGCTGCATCTGCATATCTGTGCGTGCGTGCGTGCATAAATGCGCACGCGCGCGCGCCCACGCACGGACGCACGTATGGGTATGTTCGGACACTCCGCAAGCGCAGTTGTTTGTTAGCCAGTTCGACTGATCAACAAACACATGCAAATTCGAGACCTCACACATGGCAGAGCAGTGTGTGTGGGAGAGAGAGAGAGACACACACACACAGTGAACAATGGCCCACACAATAGTAGTTTTTGGCCGATACGCATATAGAGAGGAACTAACATACACTCTAATACACAGAGCAACACATCTTCTCGCGCATAAACACACAACTCTTTCTCTCTCTCTTACACACACACCCAAAATCCTCCCTCTCACACACTAATACACACACATCTCTCTCCCTCACACACACAATATCTTCTCTCTCCCATACACACACACATTCATTTCTCAACACCACATATGGAGACACAAGAAAAGGAACGGTTCATGCCTCTCTAGGCCTCTCTAGGTCTCACACACACACTACTGAACCATATGCATGCGACACAGGTTGGCAAAAAAGTTTCCACTCGAGGGATTCTCAAAAGTGGGGGAAAAGAGACGACACAAATAAAGTATTTCTCAGTGACAGGCAGTTGTTGGCACAATGTGAAAAAAAAGTGGCCATAAATAAAATCTTTATGAAGGCCATTGTCTAATTATCCGAAATGCCTCTCAAAGGAGCTAAACTTTAGTGGATCAGCACAATAAAAGGGGCATTATTAACCACCCATTTATGGAGATGATCCCGAAAATGCATTTTATGGTCCTGACACCCTTGGTCTGGGCAATGAATACAAGGGAAATCATGTTGTGCCTGTAGCTACATGAGAGAGAGAGAGAGAGAGAGAGAGAGAGAAAACCGGACATTCAGGTTTGCTCCATCCGCAATCCAGAGTGGAGAAGTGGCAGTGGCTGGCAATTAATCTGCTATTGAGGGCTCTTCAGGGCCCTAATTCGCGGGGCTCCAAAGATACCAATCTCAACTTTTTTGTCAAATCATATCTTTCAACTGGAAAGACTAACGAGTTCTTTCATTGACCCCAAAAAGTCGCTCATGTCCGGAGCATTTTTGGGCGGTTCTGCTAACAAAGACAATGGGTGGAGTGGAGGAAGGCCTTCGAGGTCAGGAGGGACGGCCTCGAGGTCAGTCAGTCATGGCCTCTCTGTCGCTGCTGTCGACCACAACGACAGCTGCACATCTTACTTGGAAACTCTTTTGCTCCAATCCTCACTCCTTTGGTGATCTCCAGGGTTGGCATATCTTCCACAGGCATCTGCAAAGCGTTGACGAAGGTGACTCCGCCTTTGTCTACGCTTTGAGGTCGATCCCGGTCGCTCTGGCAGCCCTGGATACTCCAACACGACACCTTCGTCCTCCTCAGACTCGGTGAGCGACTTGGAATTGGCGCGGAAGATCACGGCGCCAGCTCTGCACTCGTTGTTGTCTCCATCGTCGTCTTCGTCACCGTTGCCGTTGTCCTCTCTTCCTCCACCACCAACGTCGTCATCGTCGCCCACCAGAGGCAAGGGTGAGAGACTTCTTGCATGGCCTCGCTGGCTCAGGAAGTGGTTCTGATTCGGGGACTCGAATGGCAATGAGTTCGAGACCAACCGAGGTTCATTCAGAGGCTCAACACTGTGTCCATACAGCTCTTCTCTCAGCAGCCGCCGAATGATGGAGGACGAAGAAGTCTGGATTTCAGGCGTCTGTGCGGTAACCGGTGATGCCTGCAGCTGTCCCTGGTGCCTGTAGTGAGTGAGGGTAGCCTTGGGATTCAGGCTTAAGCATTCGCTGCTGAAGGACGTCCTTGAGGACTTCCTAGGCCTGCTCATCGGAGAGTCTTCGTAGGCCTTCGTCTCCTTGGGGAAGAGGGCAGTGAGGCTCCTGGCCTTGGTCCTCCGGGCCATCATGGCCTCGTTTGGTGGAGTAGCAGACGAAAGACTGAGGCCAAACCTCCTTCTAATGTTCGGCCTCGGTGATGAGAAGAAAGAGGACTTCCGCGAGGTCCCGGGTGAGGGCACTTTGGACGGAGAGGTGGAGGCTGACAACGTCTCTTCACTTGTCGATAAATACTTCCTGACGCCTTTCATCTTGCAGGCGAAACGAGGCCAACTGGCTGGTCTTCTCCAGGGCCTGGATGTTGTTGCAGTCCAAGTTGAGCCTGTTGGCTGAGTGGATCGAGGTCGTCGACTCGTGAGGGAGGCGGGGACAAGGCCAACTTGCCAATCTTCTTCAGATCCTGCCGACGTTGTTGCAGCTAAAGGCTGAGGCTGTCAAGATTAATCCTGCCACTCATTTTGAGCAGTGGCCCTTGCAGCTTGCTAATTATCGGTGCCTTCTTGTACCATAATTCATCGTTGAGTAGGATCACTTAAAGTGGCCAATGTTCATTTGTCTTTCGTAGCTCCTCAAAGGTCATTAGGAATGCGTCATAATGACACTAATAGAACCTGGGGAAATTGGCCTTTCCCCCTCTCCTGCCCCCACTTGAAGATCTTCCGTAATCTCCATTTGTCTCCAATAAACGTCAGAGACGAAAAAAAAGGGCATGAAAGCGTTTGGCGGAAGACTTTTCTTCCTTGGCGGTCTGCACCAGCTCGAAGGTCAAGGCCTTGTGGGGGTCACACAGCTGCAAAAAAGAAGCCGACAATTTTCTGCTGCTTGCAGACTTTCCCCCTTGGCTCTTTTTTCAGCCTCACACGGTTTTTCTCACAGGATATTCTGTGAACGAACAGCTAACACTGAGAATTTTCTGTACCTACGCCGCAGACAGCTGAATCCTGTCTCTCTCTTCAGTGTCATATTACAACAGGTGCAAACTCACAAGGGCCTTTTGAGAGGATTTATTCAAGGGAGAGAGAGAGAGAGAGAGGAAAGAGAGACAGAGCCGCAGTCACGATCACCACATTCCCTTTAAATTAGTCAGACAGTATCAAATATGTGAGAGTAAAAAGCCCCAAGTAATTAGCAAATGACGTTCTATCACGTGCGGCCTTGGCAAAAAGAGGCCTTTGATGGGCCCACAAACGAGCAAAAATGTTCCGAGATCATTTCTCTCTCTGCCCCGTGTGCGAAGACTCCGACCGGGACTTTACCCTCTTCTCCCTCGGAATATTCTTGACAAGGGAGGCCTCGCAGGCCTTTTTGCACGTGCCTGTGAGACCATCCCAAATTCTCGTGACTCGGTCTGAATGCCAATTGCCAGTTTCTTTTTCGTACAGGGGAAAAAAACCAAAATAAAAAACTCGGGTGACGACACCGGGGGTCAAGCCCTGAAGGGGCCTCAAGCATATCAACCGATTGGACACATTTCACGGGGCCCACGTGTGAGCCTATTTAACTGAGAAAGAAAAAAAAAAGCACTATTGAATAAGAGAGTTTATCCCTTTCAGTACCTCGGAGTGCAAAGAACTCTAACCCCATTGAAGACAGTCGGCTCTAGATTTATCAATGCGGCCGATATTTTTTTAAATGAGTGAAGTCATTCACTGTAACAAAGTGAATGGACTTGATGTTGACGTTAGGTTTGCGAAACCTCGCTTGAGTGATCTCGTCCACGTTCAACATGTTCCACAGTTTCCACATTGCCCAAATGGACTTGGACTTGAGTTCTTTTAATGCTGACAGCATATTTGCAGCCGATTTTGCAATTGCAAGTTTAAAACTTTTTTTTTGCTAACTCCAAAGCTCCAAGTGCAACATTTTCTCCCCCGAAATCTTCTTTGGCATCTAGAACGACTTTTCCGCGTAATAAAGTTAACAGAGTGACATGGAAACTCGGTCAAACAGGACCAGCTTGAACATCTTTTTTCTAGCCGAGCACTCTTTCTCTCTCTCTTTTATAAGGATGTAGCAGACATATAAGATTCTGGTGCAACTGATCTTGTCTGGTGGAGTGAAGACGAGACTTTTGGTCACCCCAGCCTTCTCCTCAGCCCACAGAAATCTGATAGCTCTGTTTGGTAGAAGGGGGTTAGGCCTACACAGGCCTGACATTATTATTGCTGGAGAAAAGTTGCAAAAGCGCGTGCTGTTATTCCGGGTCCCAAAAAAGTGTGAAGGCATCGGCCCCCCCCCCCCCCACAAACTGCAAAAAAAAAATTAAATAAAATTTTTAAAAAAATAGTTTGTTTTTAAGGATTGTAAAAAAAAAAAAAAAAAAAAAAAAAAAAAAAAAAAAATAGGAATTTTAAAAAAA
>JAAUXU010182159.1_pt1 | contig 40334 bp, 30 predicted proteins | sample 7278151 | NCBI WGS metagenome assembly JAAUXU01 (sample SAMN14350113, study PRJNA611818) | marine sediment metagenome | isolation source: surface marine sediment (1.8m) | place: French Polynesia: Moorea | collected 2018-08
GCTGGTAAAGCTGCTGATCAGCCTTGCAAAAGCTGGTAAAGCTGCTGATCAGCCTTGCAAAAGCTGGTAAAGCTGCTGATCAGCCTTGCAAAAGCTGGTAAAGCTGGTGATTGGCCACATAAAAGCTGGTGAAGCTGGAGATTGTCCATGAAAATGCTGGAGACCAGCACAAAAGCTGATAAAACTGTTGATGGGCTGCACAAAAGCTGGTAAAGCTGGTGATTGGCCACATAAAAGACGATAAAGCTGGAGATTGGCTGCAAAAAAAGGTGATAAAACAGTAGATCTGGCTGCACAAAATCTGGTGAAGCTGGAGCTGGAGCAGACAGAAAGACAGAGCAAGTACTTATGACCCTCTTGCTTTATGTATTAGAATTGCACTATGTCATTATAAATTCTTACCTGGAGAAATGGAGTAAAATCCGCAACATTCCCTGTTGATTTCATGCAAAATATGAACCGAAGAAGCCGATCCCTGTCTATGCTGCAGTTTAATCTTCAATACAGAAAAATGGCCCATGAAGACTGAATTAGATAGATGTCAGTCTGCAGGTCTTTCCTTCCTCTTCCTCCTTCCTCAGCGCAACAGTGTAATTACAGTACGTTCCGAGAGCGACATGAAAAAAGAGATCAAGAGATTGGCAGCGAAGCGCTTTAGAGACGGAGGAGGAAGCATTTGCGTAAAATGGAAGGCCATTTTCATTTCTTTAAGCGGGACGCAAATATGCACCTGGTGACTGAATGATGTCAACTAGGCCTAAGGTGTCCAGCAATCAAGCTTCTCCCATTCTTGTACTCGTGGCTCTTCACTCCAACTTCTTTGGTCGTGTTCGCTGTAGATTTCGTCCTGATGGTGGAGACAAGGACGTCACAGGAGAGATCGATGTAATGAGATGTCGGCTGGTTGTTGCGGTTTCTGCATGTGTCTGTCTGTCTGTTTCACACACGCACGCACGCACGCACGCACGCACGCACGCACAAAAGTGGCATGTGGGCAATTCTTGAAAAAGTAATTGTTACTCCCCAACAATTCGCTTGCGTGCCAGATAGAAGAATTCTCGCCTCTAGCACTACGTTCGACGGAGGTGTTAAAGCATGTCAAAATATCTCAGAACTGCCCGGCAGAGTGATTTGTAGCTACTAGCTGAAATTAAAAACTGCAGGGAGAGAAAGTGCGTTAATCCCTGGTGGATATAAAAATAAAGCTAGTTATGTGTACAGTAAAGAGGATCCTTTTTTTACTATCTGCTTTATGTTTGTTGCGCCAGGTAGCGAGAATAACTTTGGCGGGGTTTTTTTTTCCCAGATTGAAGTCCTGCCAAGAGTCTTTTGAAAAGTCTCTCGCTTCTCTCCCAAGGCGTAAGTTATTATCGACTTTTGAATGTGTCTGTCTCATGGCGTCAAAACGAAAAGGAGGAGGACAAAGAATCGATTTCGTCGTCGTTTGACACATTTCCAGAGCAAAAAATGCCGCAACGAAAGAATCTCAAGGCTTTCAAGGCATTTCAGAGCAGTTCCAGGGTGGGCCAGACACCTCATGAGTCCTCAAAGTGGAAGATATCCTTCAAGAACGAAGGAATGATTTCAATGAAAAATGCAGCAAGCTGCAATGGTTCCTGGCTGCACCCTGTACGCACTGCGTACGTGTATTCTGGCAGCACAAGGTCAAATCACACTCATGGCAGTTGTCAGGTGGTCTGTTCTCTTTTTACGCTGTCGCATGATTACAGGCATTTAGCGAGATTCATTCCGGCCCTTTTTAGACTGCCAACATCTTGAAGGTTTCCGAGGTGTTTTTCCCTCTTGTCAGATCTGGCATTAGTACAACAGTCATAAATTACAGCGAAGCAGCTTGAGACCCCTTCCACTGCTTATGGTCCATGAGGAATGAGGCCTCCTGATATTCCTGGTGAGGCGAAGAGAAAAGAAATATAATTTTAGCCTAAACGGTGAAATCATCCCACGCCTGCTGTCATTACGCACACATAAAGGAGAGCAGTGGCAACAACACGTGACCACTGCAATTCACACACGCGCGCGAGCTGCGAGAAAGCGAGAGAGAGACAGAAAAAACAAATGAAGACACAAAGGCATACACCACATACAAACTTTGTCACTGTCCCCCACACCGCAGCCATTAATCGCGCAGGCCTCCCAGCTGAGGCACAAAGGTAGCGACTGAGGAGGACTCGAAGAAACAAGCCGAAAAAAAGGAGAAAAACACTCAATTTTTTTTCACTTTCTTTTGTGTTTTCTCTTCCCGTTGGCGGAAAAACAAGCTTCCTTTTACACACGCACTGAACGTAGAGAGAGAGAGAGAGAGAGCTCAAGTCATAAATGGAGACAAATTTTCTTGCTGGCGAAAAAAAAAGACTCGCGATTGCAACTCCGAGTTCTCATTTTCGTTGTGGCAATTTGCCGCCATTTTTCTGCCACTGAATGGAATGCTAATGAACGGCGAAGAAACATCCGCGACTTCAGGGTTTAGGAGGCTCACGCGTACGTCAGAACTGCCTTTTTTTGCCCGGAAACTGAGATCTGTCGATGTGCTATCGTTGAAAAGACCAAGCGAACAAATATCTTCAACCCTTGTGAGAATGATTACGAACAATTTGTCTATGCAAAAGGTCATGGGTATTGAATAGGGCGATTATCTTATGTAGCATCAAGGATTAGAAGGACACTTGATCGGTACAAGGTTGAGACAGCTCCATTTCCTAAGACTTAATGCATTGAACGAGTAAAAGTTCTTAACATAGTCAGACAGCAATGTGAACCTGGCGCTCGCGCATACAGGGTGACTCCCACTTCTTTCGTTGTACAAGTAACTTACTACTAGAGAGATTCACGCTGCCTTTAACATTGTAACGTATGAAGAGAGAAGTAATCATCCGAAGTGGTGGATGCGTCGTATGAAGCTCCTGCTAGGATTTTTCTTGGTCGCTCACTAGGTTTTTTTGCCCCTGTGCCTAACGTAACGCGAGTTGAACAACAATTTGTCTTCAAGAAGACCCTCCGCGTGTTCGTTCATGCTGCATGTGTGAGGGGAAGCTCTACCAATCATCTGACTGATATTATGAGCTGCGGCTCTAACCATCGACTATATGTTGTTGTACTCTTTCAACCAATTCTAGCGTCGAAGCCGACAAGAACGACCCCTGCTTACACACTACGTGAGTGTCTGTTGTAGCGTTCTGATCTTGTCTGGTCGAGTCCGGCTCGCGTAGACTTTTTCCAGCCCACTGAACTGAAGCTTTTGTTGCTTCTTCTCTACCCTGCTTAATTTTATGGTCTTCTCTCAGTTCTACTCCTTCTAATTAGCAGGCAAAAAACCACTGACCCAAATAAATAAAATTCTAGAGCAGCCTGCCTGAGCTGAAGTCTTTTTTTCTTATGTCTGACAGCCACCCGCAGTGCAACATAAGGTAGTGCTGTGGACGTATCATCTCTTACTCGCCCAGAAAAAAACTGGTGTTTTTCGCCAGATTTAGCGTAGTGCAGCATGGCCGGACTTCAGCCGAACGAATGGAGGGAGAGATTTGGCCATTTTTCTTCTATATCGCAATAAAACTGCGATAATGTTTTCGTGAATATCACGCGAGCAGTGAAGATGGTGGGAAAAAATGAACTGAGAGAACCAACTCCTCCTTCGTGTATGCCATTTGTTGCCATTCAGGCAAAGATTCATTTTTTTTTTGGCAAAATTCATAGTTATTGGTGTGGCGTTCCACAGAGCGCTCGATGGCCACGACGGCAGCTTCCATCCTATCTCGTGGGCCAAACGGATTAAAAGCCTGGAAATTGGCTGCCATATTCAAGAGCGATTTAGAGTCTAGCATTCCATTCGGTTGACGGAGTGGAAATCACCCACAGCTGTATAGTACAGTAATGCACTGTCCATATGTGTACGCACACTTGGAAGCGAAATTGTCGGTGGCAAAGAGCGACGTCACAGAGACGCCCATGTATGGCTGATAACGCTTCTTCTGAATGGAGGCCTTGATTGAGAATGACTCTCTCTTTATACGTGCAATTGTGTCAAACAATGTTTGGAGCCATGAGCTCACGCGACCCGGGAGATCTGCCCACTTGAGGACGTGCCGTGCACAGGATGCGGATGTCAGGCTTAATCAGTGGGCGACGTGAAGAGAGACAAACGTGGGGACTACAATGCTGTAATGCGATTCATTTTCTCCTTTTCTTTCAGATAAATCTCGTATGTACGTACTGTACCTATCAAACAAAGAATATAACACAAATGACTTCAGAAAGCAGCCGCGTTCGAAGTATCGCATGGTACCAGCTGCCAATTCTTCCCCTCACCGGAGCAGAAGGATCTCTTCGAGCCTTTGACGATTCTTGTCCTCATATCACCCTGCAGCTCGGCTTGTTCTGGGCCGGCTGGGGGAAGGCCTGGTGAGGATGAGGATGCACGTAGAGAGGAGTTCCGCCGGCCCCTCCGCCTCCTCCCCAGATGGCCTTTTTCTTGTGATTTCGCCGGAAAGGATTGAGAATGATCGTCTTGCTCTCATTCGCTCCATCCGACGGGAAGCCGAACTGGGTGTGGGCGGCGTAGAAGTGGAGCTGTTGCTGCTGTTGCTGTTGTTGCTGCTGAAGGCGAAGCAGGCGTTTGTTGGCACGATTCAGCTTCTTGGTATTGACTGCAAAGACATAGGGGAAAGGGAACGTTTGACTGGAGACACTTTGGGCAATTGACAGAGTCTGTCAGTCACCTCCGTTGCTGCTCTTTCGATGATTGTTCATCGGGAACAGCCTCGTGTGAAAATAGGAGAGGCTGTTGTTGCTGGATCCACTGCTCTCGAGGTTCTCAGTGCTACTTGAGAAGCGGACCCTGCAAAGATATCAGACCTTGCACACTGAACCACATGTGGATGGAGTGGACACAGCACACGGGGAAGCAGATATGGGACAGATGGTACCTAGTATCTCTGTGGTGTTGCTGATGGGCACCTATGGCAAAGGTGACAGCTTCATCGGCGGCTTCATCGCTCCACCTGCTGACGGCCTCAATGTGGCGTTCGGCCAGATAATGAAAAACCTTGCTCACGTTTAGATTCTCCTTCACGGACGTGCGGAACAGCTTCAGGCCGGTGTTGCGGGCGAACTTCTCGATCTCGTAACTGAAAATATCAACAACCGTGGTCACATTATTTAGCACAGACGGTTCTGTTTTCATTAGATAAAGTGGTACATGTACAGAAAGTATGCAGTTTGTGAATAGCCCTCTCAAAGGTTTTCGTGCAAATGTGAGAGGAACACGCACGTAGCTTTCTTAACAACTGGCTACTAATAAGAATCGTGGTTCATCTTTCTTCTTTTCAAATGCAATTTTACTAATGGCCTTGCATGTGCTAAATGCACAAAAAACTATTTATTTTCTTTGGCTCGCTAATTAAGTTCTGCTCTTGTAAGTGCTACGTAGCAAGTGGAAAGCAGATGTGCAAATGCAAATGCCGATGCTAGCTCTTTAAACTAAAAGGTGACTACTTTGAATAATAGCTAATAACGTCACGTATCTCTGTCTTGTGCTGTCAGGTGCGTACATTTTTGTCTGCACGTGCTCTGGTACCAATGCGCAAAAAGAAGGCAGTTACAGAAGGAAATTAAAAGCTAGCAAAAAAGCCATCTGTCAGGGCTAGTGTAAATAAACTTGAGAACAGTTTGAAGAATCATTATTCTCTCTTCAGTCGAATTTTTGCCACGCTTTTACACATTTTAAGACACCTTGTTTTGTTAATAATGACGGCCACCAGCATCAGAACAAGACGGCGATAAAAAACATCTGAGCAAAAAAATCTGATCCCCCCCCACCCCCCAAAAAAGTGGCACGAAGAGAGTAGTGAGTGCAGCCCTCGTGCGCTCATATCCACCACTCAATTTGTCAAGAAGAAATGATGGGGGGGCCTTGGAATTCAAAAAGAAAAGAATGCAGAGGGAAAACAAGGCATGAGACAATACATACTGCTCAATTCAGACCATGCCCCCTTTTTGGCGGGGGAAGAAGAAGAATGGAGGAGGCCTACTAGGAAAAGGAATGTGGGCCCGTCTCTTACCGGACAGGAGACTTTTAGAGGAGGAGGCAATGATTGAATCCTCTATCTTTGCCACCAGAGTCTATTGAAAAATCTGTCAAGTGGTACGATGGATATCTCTTGAAGTTGTTGCCTCCCTCCTTCCCGCGTGCAAGCACATGGACATGCCGTAAGCTATTGAGATGCCAGGGAAGTTTCAGACCAAATGTACCCGTGTAAGTGACGCTGAAGAATCCTCTGAAGGTCCTTTTTGCACCAGCTCACAGGTTCTCGTGCATGTCGTGACCTCTTTGGCATTTTCATATCGCGAGGGACTGACAAATCTGGCCATAGTCCAGACCTTGGACAAGATCTCGCTGGTCGGAGCATTTCAGAGATAAGACGTCTCCAAGTTGTGACTTAAGCGTGTCCGTCCGACTGCGCCTGCACGGCGCTGATAAGCCGATAATTGGTCACCATATCAGTTTCTCCTGATCTTGGCCAACATCTGTTTTCCACAGCTACAGTTACCGACGCACACTATTTCCGGCATTATGCAGTGCCAACACCGTATGCAGTGCATGACCATCGGAGCTCCGAATTCCGTCTGTAAGGTGATATCATCAACCACACAAGACAGATGATTGCCTATCAATTGTTCCACTCCATTTCCAAAGGCTCTTGGCACGCGACGAAACAGGCCCTGCACTATATTGCTTTATGGCGGAAAAGATTTTTAACCTACTCTCTCTGCTTCATTACGAACTGTGTACAGGAGCCATAAGACACATGCAACGTCAACGTTACGCGCTGAATCTGCACGCACAGCATAGGGACCGCGATTGTTGCAGTACGGAAAAACAAATGGTGCGTTGCAAAAGAAACGATCAAAGTCTGCGTACAGGGTGGGATAGCAAGTCAACGTGCGTACACGCAGCGGAGTGCAGATCCAGTGATGAAAAGCCGCAGCAAAATCAGATAGACCAGACAAAGTGAGAGTAAAAACGTGTGCGTGTACTTATCCCGGTGCGTCAAAGGCTGGCATTATGCTGTAGTGAGCGTCAAGGAAGGTGCTCTGGCTCCCCTTGTTTTCTCGGAGAAGATTCTTCTTCTTGCTCCAGTTTCTTTTGTCCTCGTCCCCATTCTTGTCAAAGTGAAGGCTGAATCGGAGGATGCCTTTTTGTCGCGTTATCGCTCAGACGCTGACAAATGCTGCTCGTCCCGAGCTCCTCCACCAGGAAAGAGCGCTCTAATGATAAATGCCACGGAAGAAGAAACATTCGGCATTGGAGGGAAATGAGAATGAGTGGCAAGGGGGTCAGCGACAAGCAGTTTCCCAAGGAGGGTGTCGAAATACTTTACTTTTCTCTCTCAGGAAGCCTTCCCAGACTCTTATTTCAGCCCAGACTCGCGTGGCGAAAATCCAACGTTTCAGCAGCTGCTGTACTCAATAAATTCCACTCTGCCGCACCCCCGTAGTCCGCTCAGTAGATCCCACTTACTTGACACACACTATTATTTCAATGTCAAAACAGCCAGGAGTCTGACAGGGGGACGAAGAATGCTTATTCATCGGGGATTGCATGCAAAGAAAAATGAATCTTACTCCTGCCACCGCACGATGATGACGACGACGATCATCGGTGCAGGAGGCAGCGAACGCAATCTCCTTTTTCCCGAATTCGTGACTTGCCAGGGCTCCAGTCTTCTTTTTCTTTTCGCAGCCTTTTGGCATTGCTCCCGCCGGTGCCGCCGGTGCCGCCGGTGCACCGGTGCCGCCGCCCGTTGTACCAGCCGGAGCACCGGTGATTTTTCCATTAAATTAATTATGCCAGGGCTGAGGTAACCGAAGGAGGCATTTTCCCCTTCACTCTCGCACGTCTGACTTTTAGCTCCAAGGCTCCAGCTAACGGGACAATTCAGCAGCCGCAGCAAACACGTACTACAGTAGTCGACAAGTGAATTGGCAGGAGGAGGAATGCATACGTTGACAGGCGTCGACGTATGTATGTGCCTACGGTACTTCTGATAAAGAATAAAGGGTCCATGTGACAGCGCTGCTTCACGCTCGTAAGCGCCACCCACGAGCTCACATCTATACGTGGATGTAATTGGAACTTTGCGCTCCATCACGAACTTGAAATTTAACATTGTTGCGTTCGTGAGGGAGTTACAATTTAATTTTTTCCATCGTTCCTCCCCTCAGTGTGCCATTTGGCCTCCAAGAAGATTTGAGCAGCAGCGGCTCATCTTTGGAGCCACAAGGGGGCCTCAATCTGTGTCAATCTGGGCCCGGAGAATCAAGTCGTCCCCAATATGACGAGACCATCAAAACTTCTTATTTGGCCAATCGGAAAATCCTCTCTGTGTCTGTCTTACGCATGGGGAAAAACCTTCTTCTCCTTCAGCATGACAAGTGGATGACAACATTTCCTCTTTCTCCTTTCCCCACTCAGCCAAATGGCATCATCCGGGGGAGGAGATGCAGAATTCTTTTTTTGCAGACCACTTTTTTTTTATCTGAAGTTACCTGTGTGAGAAACTCGTTTCTGTACTTACTTGTCAACTTGAGACTCGTGCAGCAAGTCAATCTTATTTTGCACCAGCACCATAGGGATGTGACCACACTCATCCTCCACCTTGCGCTTCCACTTCTTGACGGCGTCGAAGGACGCTCGATCAGTTGTGGAGAAGGCGATGACGCAGGCTTGGGCTCCGCGGTAATAAGCCTTGGTGATGGCATCGAACTCTTCTTGACCAGCTGTGTCCCACAGCATCAGGCGGACGTCCTCTCCACTGGCACTGCAACACCCACAGCGTCAACTTGGTCGACGTCATACTTGTATACATATGCGCGAGCTCGTACGTGGTGTACGTGGATGCTAAGGGGGCTGCGGTACGATATGTACCGTCAGTCTGACAATGCCCAAGGTGCGTCACAATCAAGTTCCACAATTTTCCTCAATTGTGTGCAGCTTCATTGTTTGAGGATCCTTTGAAGCAATATTGACATCGGTGGAGAGGAAATGCAGTCTATGCAGTTTAGAGAGTGATGGAGTGAAAATACTAGTGCTTCTGACAAGAAGTGAAGAAGGAAAACAAGTCAACATTGAGAATGCCTCTCTACCTCAGCAGGGATGCCAGATAAAAAGGAGAATCAGCTGCTCTGGACAGGCTGATGTACGGAATACTGATCAACTTCCAGGCTGATGTAGCTCTCAAATGAGAAGTTGATACCCCCACAATGAAGCAGTTGCCAAAGGTGACATCTTAGAAGCACTTTCAATTATCATTTGTATGTGAATAAATCAAGAAAGTTCACAGCTCCACTTTTCACTCATTTTCAAAAAGAAATTTCAAATGAGTTATGGCCAATTTTAGATGCGCTTACTGGGTTTAAAAAGCACGGCGTTCGTTTCTGCCGCCATTTCAGCTCGTGACTATTTTCATAACTACTTAAAAGTGACACATATGGATGCGTCTTCCTTAAAAAATTCCCTCAAAGTCAGTCTGAAGCCTCGACTTTCTTGGTATGCTTTGTTTATTCCATAGAGATTCATTGTTCTGCTCCACGCATCGCTTAACTTGGCCGATGTCGACATCAACTTAATTTTGGCGCACCTTATGCATGAGACATACTGTAGAAACACTCTTTTTCACAACCACCCATCCATTTAGCCAAGACTTTCCGACGTCGACTTTAGACTCTTGTCTTATCATTTTCAGACTGATTCTCTCGTCATTCTAGTAATTGCAGGAGTTCTCTTTGCATTTAGCAGACCAGGGCAAAAAAGAGCTAGCACGCGTCTAAAACTGTGTGAGTGAAAAAAAAAACATGAGTGATGCCCTCTTACTTCCAACTCCTTCGCCCCTTGCACCGTCCTGTGCAACTTCCCGTCCCCGCCTACGTCCTTTTATGGAGTAATGATAACCTCCTCATGGGACACTTTTGTGACTCACACTGTATATGCAAATTGAGAATCCAGAAACGGCGGGGAACGGCGGTTGAGAAGGTACGTAGCTGTTCTCCTTGGTCTCTTTAGCCTTTTCAGTCTACTTGTCATTCTGAAAAGGCCTTTCTTCATTCTCCCCGGATGTTTTGGCTACAGTAGCATTGACAGCAAACGCTAGATTTTGCCATGCTCGACGGTACAATGAGAGCACTTACGTGATGTGCTTCTCCAGGAAGTCCACACCTATGGTCTTCTTGTAGTTCCTGGTGAAGATGCCCTTGCAGTAGCGCTGGATCATACTGGACTTGCCCACTGCGCCGTTGCCCACTATCACCACCTAAAAATGACGAAATGTGAAAGTCTCCACCCCAAAAAGAATCTCTTACAATGTCATTCCTGTGACGAAATTGTCGCCATGACTCCCTATTTTTTTCCACCAGCAGATAAAGATAGAATCTCATTAATCCAAAGCAGGTATGAGTTTGTGAGATTCCATGCTTCAAGTTCCTCACTTCACCATGCTTTTATTGATGACAGATCACGAAACAGCATGGTGGAAATTTCATTGTGCAATTTTGTAACTAACCAGAGCCAGCTTTACTTTTCAATGGCACACAAGAGCTCGGCTTTTTTTCTCTCTCTCCTCCAGACCCAGCCAACGTTTCGTACTGTACGTCTGTCTGGAGCAGTGACACCGTTGTATGATTTCTCAATTGCTGCCGCCAACACTTCCTCTCCTCGTCGTGTCTGTCTGTCATCATTACTGCGACTTTTTCTTTCCCAGAGAGTTGTTGCCTTCCACGTTGCAGTGCAACGCGCATAAGAAGTGTGTGTGCGTGTGCGTGGCTTATGGCAAGGTTGTGCGCATGCACCGCACCAGAGGCTGCGAGCGTTTCGGCGCAATCAAAGGCCCTCCTCGTGGCCTCCCCAGAAGGGGGTGGACGGGAAGTGCGGCCGAAGTGGCGGGACTTCCATCAATATGCGGCTTCAATTGTGACTCCAGAAGGTAATGGGGCAAAAGAAGGAAATTTGTCACTTCTCTACGGTGGTAAAAGAAATGGAAACGGTCTCTTCCGTGCAATTTCGTAGTTGTTTCTTGTTTTTCTGATTTGCCATAGATGTAGCAAGTTGCTTTTGCACGCGAATACTTTTTCGGCAACTCTTATTGCTTTTCTGCGTGAGCTCTTTTCCCTCATACGCACACAGCAGTACTTTTCTCATTCAGAAATTGCTTCCGGGAAAAGGGCAGTCACCTTTCTCTATTCTCTTTCACGCATGCAGACCGACCCGTGCGTGCGACCCGACCACCTCTAATTTCGGGCTTCTCCTCGTCATTTCAGGGGCTGCTGCAGCAGGATCTCGATCGCGGGGCCCGGCACAATGACACCGGCCCCCATAGTTGGGTGGACTTTGCTCTATTCGGGGACTCCGCGCTCGTTCGGCAAAAATTTCTTATTAAGGTAATTGCAGCGTGTTCCAAGCAGGTGAACGGCGACGTGGGCGCAATGCCTTAATTAAGGCGACTTCCTGGTTCCTGCGGATGGGGGACGCGACAAGAAATAAATACACGCAAAGGTTCGAGCTGTGGTGAGAGAGACACGACGACGACGACGACGACGACGACGACGACGAGGAGGAGGAGGAGGGGATATGTTTACCGACAATTAACTTATTTGAGGAGTTTCTGGGCTGAGATTTAATGGTGCGTTGTGCCAACGTTAGCGTGCACGTCGAAGAATGGCAAAGCTGAACTGGTCGCACTCACCTTGATGGCGATCTCGTAGTCCTCCTCGTCCAAATCGTCAAGAAACATGGTTATTTCTCTCCTTTTTGTTCTTCTCTCTGACTTCCTCAACTTCCAACGTTGTTGAGACGGCTTCTTGCCTTAGTGTCTCCTCACTAATGCCACAGCTGCTACCATATTTGGGATTATTTCAGTGCTAATGACCTTCTTCTCCTTCTCTCTTCATGAGCGTTCTTGGGCAGTCGATTGGGCCCTCTAATTTCTTTTCTCTTGCCCAGCAGCAGCGGCGGCAGCAGCCACAGCACCGGCACCGGCGGTATCAGCACCAGCGGGGGCAGCAGCAACAGCTCAATGTGTAACAGTTATTCGGAATTGCCTGGCTTGAGGGTCCGCCGCCTTTGCAACACACCTCACTGCTGCGTCTCGTCTCCTTCACATCAGAGAATGGGGAGAATCTGACTAAGAGATGAAGTTGCTTTTTGGGTTGGTGAGATGCGTCCAGAGGGAAAGGACCAACGGTTGTTGCTGCCTCCGTGGGATATCACGTCGTCAAATCTCGACGGCTGCTAAATGGGCTGGGTGCCATTGAGGGAGCAGCAAAAATGCCAGAGTTACCGCGCACAAAGGAAGATGTGTGGAGCCAAAGGATTCTCTCCGGTTTCTTGGTGCTGACAAGGCGCCGGGAACGACGAAGAATCGGTGCGCGGAGTGGAACTTTTGCCACCACGCTTATAACTTTGTGTTTGCTGTTTCACTTGTGAGGGTTTTTTTGCTCTTTGCTTCTCACAGGCGTTGGAACAGCTCTTCTTGGACGGTCTCGAGATGGTGACGACTTCTCGGGCGCAACGACAACAAAAAAAACCAAACACACTTGGCAGTTCTTCCCCCGGATCAAAGTGCCTCTCTTTTCGAGCTCGAGTGTCCGTATTGCGGAGAGAGAATTCGGACTTATGACCGATGTCGATTCTTCCTCCGGCTTCTCCTGGGTTGTTGCGAAATTCCGCTCAAGGGATTTCTGAGGCGCTTGAGCAATGGTGAGGATAGTTAGATCTCTATCTGAGTGGGTGTCAATGACCCTGCACGCGTCGATTGAGAACGAAGAGTCGAGCTTGGGCCAGAAACCTCCGATCACTGAAGGGTGAAGAACGAAATGGGGAGGGGGGGGGGAAAGCAAGCTGGAGATCTGCAGTGGGGGAAACGTTTTCACCCCGACGGGCAACTTTAGACTGAAGGTGCGCGCAGGCAGCACTGAGGGAAAAAGCTACATGTGTGAGCGCGCGCGCTTGTTCCTGAGCGCGCACCAGAAGGTAGGAAGTGCGAGTGAGTGCATGCGTGCGTGCGTGTGTGTTGCAGCCCTGCTGCAAACTCCTTAGCGCGGCAAAGAACATGCGTGCCTTCCTTTGCAGCCGCACATTTGCATCTCGCATGAGCACATGTCAAGGGCGATTATTACAAGTGTTGCGTTCGCAGGGTCGGTGGTCACCACACAATGTCCACCCAGGGCCAGGATTAGCGACTCCTCACGGAGGAGACGATGATGCTGATCGCAGTGACGAGAACAGCAGGCAGATTCACGCTCATCACGGGCGGAGGTGTGAGCCTCGCCTGTCTGTCTGCTGCATCAACTCAAGTCCGTGAATGCAATGCATTCTTATTTACGGGCGTCTTAACGAGCCTCTCTGCTACCTCAATGTCACGAGCAGCCCATTTTCAGGTGGCAAATAAATTGGGCGCTCGTTTCATAGGACTCTCCTCCACCCCATTGATTAAAGACAGGGGTGATCAAGGCCCTCCCTCCCTCTCTCCTCAGACAAATCGATCTGCCGAGTTTCATATTTCAGAGCGATAACAAGAATACATGACCAGAAGTTCAATTTCGTCCGATTAACAGTGTTAGTGCACGTATATGTTGGTGTACGATACAAAAGTGTGTCTGACACATACACACACACAGATCTAAACGTAAAGAAACACCGCTGCTCATGTTCATTTACATAAATATATGTGTGCGCGTGCGTGCACGTGTGTGCATCTTTGCCCAAGGAATTACATCCAAGCAACCAGTGGAGCAGAAACCGAAATAACACAAATCCTATGCAGGCCACCATAACTGGACGTGCTCATCTTTTCAGGCCTGGCCTTCTGCCATTCCTATGCCACTGCCAGCATGCACAGCTAGTTCATTTCCTTTTTGTGCCAAAGCAGACGTTGCCCAGTGCATACTAAGTCTGCATTTCGATTAGCTGTGTTATTTCCGTCCCTCCAAGGATCATAACAAGGAAGTCTCACCCACGCCCACAAATGGAATTGTTTTTTCCTCTCTCTCTTATTTTTTCCAATACGTGACTGTGCCAAAAATGAGAGAGAGAGAGAAAAAAAAGCCAAGAAGAACCACCTCAAGAGGTTTTTCTAACCGTTCCAGTAGTGCCACTTATGGGTCCATACGTGTATTTAATTCCGCACTCACGCCCCCCTCACCCAAAGTGGGGGTGAGCTGCTTTTCCACTGTAAGCATGATACGTGTGACTCCTACTCCAGGATTTCTCCAGCAGAGGCAAATAAATTCTGTCTCAGGCTGCACCTATTGAACTTCCTCTGCTTACGACGTGCAGCAACCCTTTCCACTTGAGCGATTTTTACTGTGAGATCGGATGAAACTGCGTTGGCACGAGTGGCTGGCCAAGCTTTTTTTTTAATGCTGCGCTTGTATGTGCAGACAATGGAGAAAATATCAAGAAAAACATGCCTGTCTTTCTTTAGACTCCACCGGGCAGCACACTAGAGATGCTAGCTTGGCAAGAGTTTTTGGGGGCATTTATCGTTTGATCACGACCTCAGACCGACAGTAAGGCAGAATTGGCCTTTCAATCTGCTAGGGTCACCCTCGGAGAAGAGAGATAAGAGTTACCATACCCTGCACAGTGCGAAGTGCTCGTTGGGTGGGCCGCTGCAGGGCGAAAAATTGGGAAACGGCATCACTAATTGTAGGCTTGATTCCAGCGCCACAAGCCAAGCAAGCCTACTCAAATTAGATACAGGCACCGTGCTGTATAAGGGGTTTTAGCGAAGAAGCTACGTGTGTCTGTGGTGCGCACAATACTGATTCTTCAAGTCATGGCCAGACCGCTGCCATGTACGTAGTAGCGTGAGCATCGCACCTGGAACCATTGCAACTCACTCACCTTCTTGCCATGCCCAGTTTCTCCAGTGGCTTCCGCGTATTGTACTCGTGAGTAGTAGATATACATGCCATAAAAGACTGCCTGTGTGTACTCGTGCGATCATTACGAGACGCCTAACAAAGTGCAGAGGTTGAGAAGGCGTGATTTGAGGTCTCCCCCCTTCGAACCGACAAAAATCCTTCGCAGTGATGGTGGCGTAATCATGAAATTATATGACGATGCTCTTCCCAGACCATCGTTGCCGGCGTCAGGTGTGTGACTTCACATTGTTCGTGAGTAAATTGCCCAAAACCTTTGAATCTCGCCAGGCAGCATCTTCTTCCTCTGATGTGCTGACTTAGAAAAACATTCTGGAAGCCCCCGCCAGTTATAAGATGGCCTCTGGTCAAAATGTGTCAGGTGGCGGCGGCGGCGGCCGCCAAGCATCACTTAAGGGAGGAGTCGCACGAGGACAAAATAGATGGTCTTAAGTTTCAACCGAGCAGAGCGTCCGCGATTCCAAGACTGAGCAAGAAAAACAATGTCTCCACCGATTCAGGATGCCATTCAGGACCACCTTCCTGGCGTCTGATCGTCGTCCATATTGATGCGCACCTCAGGGGTGGGGTTTTTCTTGACCTAATTCCAACATAACAGAGAGATCATTGTTGTACCTCGTTCTTTTCCCGAGAAAACTCCTTTGCTTTTCGCACGGCACATAAATCTCACCTGGTGAGGGAGAACTTGTCACCTTCTCAACTGTTCACTTTCATATCGCATTGGAAAAAAAGCCAAGCGATGGTCTAGAAATGTGAAAAATACTGAATTTCGCCACTGTCGCGGTCTCTGAGCACACAGCAGTTGTTAATTAACAACCTCCTCTGCATGTGGCAGGGCAATATATAGTACTTGGGATTTTGCAATAGTTCCTCTTTAAGCACATCATGTCCTTATGAAAAAAATCAGTGATCCGGAAACGCTTGTTTTCTTCTCCTGTGGCTTTCTACATTTGCCAAATTAGCCAAACGATTACAAAATCATCGTACCTCGTAAAGAGATGCTGAGTGGTTGGTGATGACTGATCAGATTTTGTTGGCATCACGCTTCATATTTGGCACGATCTGTGCCACTTGTTTCACTGAACTGAGTGTCTGCGTGTTGCATGCGTAGCTCCTCTCACGCATCAGCACTCACGTCGTTGAAGTCTCCACATGTTGTACTTTACTGGACGCACACATGGATTGTGTGTAGTCGTAAAAGTGTGCACATAGGAGTCCTGGAGGAAGACGAACACAAAAAAAGAGCCGTCCAAGATATTCTCATTTCGCCCAAATGCCAGGACCTTTGGAAGCTCCGCTTGATAACAATAGCGCTCCTAACACACGTTCCTCTTTCACGCTAGCGCGCCAGCAGAGACAAGAGTCGTTTGCGGCTACGAAAGTGGAGAAATTTCTCTCTCTACACACACACATGCAAAAATCGTGACGAATGCAATCGATCGTTTTAGCACCTGCTTGAGGAGTCCTTTTAGCCTTCCTTTTTGCCTCCAGAGAAAGGAAGGGAGAGAGGAATGGCGGATCGATATCGCCCAGGTACACAAAGCATCCTCTATTACACATACCTGGGAGAATTGATGCCTTGGAGAGGACCTTTTCTAGTACGATCCTAAAGATAAATGACGCACTGTGCACGCACCTTTATGAAATCACCTCTGAAGGGAGCTTGCGTAGTCTCAATGACCGCTATCAAAAGCTCTGCGATCTAAGCGGCTGCGTTGTTTTTTTTTTGTCGTCAGCTCCCCTTCTTCGAAAGTGATTTACGCGCAGTATGTTCTTATGTCCTAGTATAAAAAAATCATATAAAAAGGCAAGATGACTGCGCGTTCAAGCAGCGCCCTCTTCTGAGCCTATCTCCTTTTCGAAGGCGATGACGACGTTCTTGAACCATGATGAATTGGTAAATGAAAATTCGGGCACACGCGCAAGGTGCGCGAGGAGAAGAAAGAGTGATGCAATTTATATGCGGCACCAGAGGTTGGTCGGTAGTGGCACTTTTTTTTTACTGCCCAAAACCAATTTTCACCCTGGCTAGACTTTCCATCTCCTGCGTGCTGCAATAGTTAGCATTTTTGTTCGCTGGTCGTGCTCTACGCGCTGCCTCAGCTGGGTGCGCCAAAATGTGGAGAAAAGTGCGCTACCCGTAATGGGGCAGTGGTAGCAGCACGTGTGAGTTTCCTCTGCACTTTCGCCGATTTACAATTCGTCTCTGTGGTGGAACAATGGGTACGGGAGGCCGGGCCTCTCCACGTTGTTGAGCACCGTTCTATCACTCTCTCCTTCGGTGGATCCAAACGCATTCAGAATGGGTAGTTGTCGAGGAGGCAAAAAATGTGGATGTGGGTGGGTGGTGGGTGGCCTCTCGTGGTCAATTAGACAGGGCCCCGGAGAGTCCCGGTGTCTGTGTGCTCCGCCGCCGGCGCCGCCGCCACACTGCATGCCAACGTACGCACGCACGTGCACTGTACGTCCCATTCCAGTGCATCCCATTGCATCAGCAGACAAGTTTTGTGTGAAAATCCTGCCTCCTGAAGACAGGCGATTACTGCGCTGCGTAGTGTGTGATGGAGCGAAATTAAGTAATTTTCCATGGGGACAAAAAGCCTGCAGAATGAACTCGAACGCACGCGCCGAGGACCCCCCTTTGCCTGCGTGATGTAGGAAAAGAAGGAATTTTACGTTTATTGCCTCCTGTTCCTTTCCTTAGCCTTGGGAGATGTGTGCACGTCTCTGTACGTACGTACAACATTAGAGAGCGTATCCACTACTGACGTAGCCTCAGCACTCAGTCTTCTGTCGACTTAATACTTTACGTGAGATATTCTAGGAAGAAAAGAAAAAAATCCTCAGACTTTCGTTTGAGAAAGTCAGCGGCTAACGAGTAAAGCAAGAGTTGCACGCACTATCATGCAACTTGCACGGGTACTCTATGTATATCCGGCGGTCTGTCAGAGCCTTCACCAATTTTTCATCGCGTTGACACGCAAAAATTTAGGCAAATTTTGCACTAGACTCTTCTGATGACGACAGGCCCCAAAAAATTGCGTCCGACGACGTTGACGACGAAGACGAAGACGACGACCCCAAGGTCGGCAGAGGGAGGGAGAAGGTCGGAGGCAGATTAATCAATTTGGATTTCCTTCCCTGAAGAGATATGACAAACGGAATGAAGCAATTGTTGATGCAAGAGGGAGGGGGAGAGTTTGAAGGCGGTGTGTGACGCCCTCTGTGTGACAAATTGCTGCCATTACGCGGCGAATTAATGAGTGGTTGTTAGGTGAAGGAGAGGTGGCTACAGCACAAAAGTATAAAAAAGGAATCTCCGCGTGTTCCTACTCCTTATGGCGACTTTTATTGCAATTTTCCTTCTCGATAAGTACCTGCGAATCTCTTGTCTTTATGGTTAAGTGGAGACTTAAGGGGGGAGATGAAAGTCTATATGTCTCCCGCACACCGGCTGCGCGGCGCAGCCAAGCGTTTCGTCCGCTGAACTGCGCACTTGCTGTGTACCGCACTTGCCGTATCAATTACTGATGTCTGACGGAGCTGGCCAGGATTAAGAGCAGCGCGGTGCGAGAAGTGTTCTAATCCATAAATGGGAGGACGAAAATGGCTTCCTTGCCGGAGTGTGAGAGGCATGAGTGAGCTGAGACTCTCGCAGCATCTGTTGAGAGCTAATCTAGCTCAGAATGACAACCAAATTGCTCCAAGGACTCATAACTAATCGCTGAGGAGAGAGCGTTAATTGAGCAGAAGTGGCAAATTTGGGGCAACCTAAAGTAGGAAAGAGTGAAAGAAGAAATGATGAAGAGAAACGCTTCAACGTTTTATCAACGATCAAAAGCTCACGACCAGCAATTTTTTTTCTTTCTCCTAGAGCACTTTACAGGTAGAACAACCGGACAAAGTAGTGGAGTCACATGACTTGCTGACTTGAAGGACTCCATCTTAAAGTACTTACATCGTACTACGGTATGCTGTGGTTCTGACTTTCTGTAGTGCACGGTATTTAGGTGTTTCCCCACTGCCGGCCATATGCATGCACAGAGTACCGGTACCTCCTGCTACGTCCTTTTCTCATGTCCAAAACCGAGTCCGAACCGTTTCGTCAGTACTGTAGCGTCCTGCTCAACTTTTGGGCAGCGCGGCTGCGCCTTCAAGCACTCCTAAACTGCTCACGTCTCAATCTCCCTACGCTTTTCACTTCTTTTTATCTTCCATAAAGGGGGGTCTTTGAGAAATGAAGAATGAATGGCGACTGTCCACTTAAGAGGATGCCAACAGAAGAAAATGAGCTCATGTAGACAATTTTCTTCTCTTTTTCAACGGTAGGAAACGTAGGATGCGCCCAAAGTCTGCATGCACCTTCCCCGCTGGAGAAAGTGCAGCTTCCATGTTGGCTTGTGCTGGACTCAGGGCGTGTCCTCCCGTTATTACCCGAAACCGAAAACCGGGCTATTCGTCACCATTTTGCTGCCCTATGCAGGCAGGGTTTTCCGACCTAATGAAAGAATGCAGCCATTCAGTCCGAATGAGTAAAAGTCTTTGGTCAAGATCTGGCCGGGCGATCAGGAAAGGCTGAAGCGTTCGAAGCCTCTGGAGTCAAGATTTTCAGATTTGGAGGCTCTGTTCTGGGCTCTGATCATCCGTGATGGCGAAATCTGGTAGGGCCTTTAGCACCTGCGGACTATTCGTAACCAAGCTCAAATGCAGACTCGACAATTAATGCCCTGTGCTACCTACGGAATCACTTCACGTCCCACAAATATTAACATCGAAATAGAATTGGCAAGCCTGTGCTGAAATGCCCACTTTCTTCTACCCGATGGTCCGCATATTAAATTGGCCAACTACCCAGACATCTCCGTAATGACAAAAATCGTTTTTCGGACTTGTCCTCGTTGCCCGAGTCCGTCCCAGCACCGTGTGATTCATAAAGAGGTCCAACTCATTCACTCGCTCGTCACGGTACAATGACCCCTTCCTATGCTTATTAACCACAAGAGGGGGCGTGAATTCCCCCAGAAGGCTTGTCACTCAGTGCCAAAACGAGTGCGACGACCCAAAAGAAGGCCGACCGCCGGAGAAATTTCAGGCCCTATCGATTGATCTCGACAGCTAAGTGTACAGCTTCATACCGGTGCACACATGTTCGTGCATGGTAGCTGAATTGCCCTACTTGATGCACCAAGATGGAGTCCGCACACTGAAGAGAGATGCGCACAAAGTATTCTCCTGCTGGGCAAAAACAACAGCTTGGTTGTTCTTCTGTTCCTTCTCCTTTTATATCGTTGCCAAGATACTAGATGCATTTTCGGCTTCCCCCAATGGGCCTCTCGGACCTTGCGGTGGTGCGCAAACTGTAGTCTTGTTTCCAGTGGTGCAAATTTCAAAATGCTTTTGCTGATACCGATAACTGAATGTAAGAAAACTCAATTTATCAATGCAACAGATCCTTCAGGGGGTCCTCGTCAGGGCCAGATTAACGCCTCAGGACAAAGGAGAAAGAGGTCAGCATGTATAGGCCAAGTTGAAACCGTGCGCTTTGACCGAGCGAACTGTTGAGGTGCTCACACTTGGTACTCGATATGAGAACTAACTTAGTTGGTTATGATGGCGTCTCATAACGACTGGAATTAGAGAGCCAAGGACTGCAGTTGCTAACAGAGTTATTTTAGTATGCTGTGAGCGAATCAGCGTTGATCCGGGGAAACTTCAAGCATTAAATTTCACTTATAAACCAGTAACCCAATCTAGCCTTGAACGGCACAATAATCAGTGCGTACATAAGCATGTTCGTGTATACGTACTTATTGATTATGCATAGGCGCAGGCATTTCGATCAGGATCTTTGTCCCTCTTAGTGCGAACTCATGTCACAGATAACTGGCTCTGCGGCCAAACACGGCACATTATTGTCTGATTCGTCACCGACGTCTCAGCACTCTGTATTTGGATAAGTTCAGCCACCTCAGCCTTGAGCGAGAGAGGTGGTTCACAATGCCCACCCGTATAAAAGTCATCAAGAGCGCTAAGGGCAGATGAGGTGGGCACCCGTATTAAAAATCATGACTTTTAAGTGACGCAACAAAAGTTGTTCTCACTTGTAAGCTACACCTAGGAGGATGTCAAGCTTCCCGAAGGGTCTTGAACTCGGCCAACTTGCAAATGCTGCCGTGGCTAAAGGAATGCTTCCAATGAGCAAGACGTTGCCAAGCTGCAAGCCGAGATCTCATACATGATGACCGTTGCTATTCGTGCCGGCCTGCCAGATGAATGTGCAGTGCCAAACTCCCTACATTGTCTCGCCACCATAGGAGTACAATTCGCAAGTTGCTCGTGACCGACAATGGCATAGGAAAAGACTTCAGTCATATGCTTTAGCCACCGAGTCCTTCCCTGCGGCGACACTTGGACCCAAATATTCACAAGTGAATACTGGAAGGAATGCCTCGGGCTTGCCATGTGCCAGCAGACCCATTCACATGCATGAAGTCCAGGTTAGCCCGTCCAGTCAAAATTGGCATAATTGCTACTCATTCTGCGTGACTGCTATTGCAATGGCACGAGCAATATGCATAATAATTATACCCTTGAGGAAGTTGAATGCAATGCATGTGATGTTCGAATACAAGCAATGTTCGCAAGCCTTATCTAATTTATCTGACGCTGTTTCTGATTGCAGATTTCACAACCACGAGGAGCACGCAAGGGGGAAAGCAAAAATACACACAGTACCAGGAGCATCGACACTGTCCTAAGCCAGCTGGAGGCAGCACTGCAGCGCTGCAGCGCTGCCGCAGTGGTCTGCCTCCAGCATGAGCGCACGCTAAAAATATACTGTTTGATGTGGACCCGTCCAGCTGCACGCTCCACTAAACGTTGCCATATGTACCTGTCGCAAAAAAGCTCTAAGATTAATAGAGGCCCATATTTTAAATCCCTAGCATGCACTTTGCCTCAGGAGAGTCGTTTGCAGGTTCAGTGTATGCAGAAAAAGATGCCGGCGAGAGCAGCAAACTCCACGTTGCACATGTCAGCGAGCTCAAGGAGCAGGCGAGGGTGCTTTATATAAAACTTTTGAGGAGGAAGAGTTTGATTTATCGACCTCGCGTCGCTCGCTCAAAATTTATTACTGCCACCCTCGCGTCAGGTGTAGGAACAAATTTGGGTCGCTTGAAGTCGTGACTCTTTTCATCTTTCCTAATTCGGAGGAAGCCATTAATTGCCGAAGTGAATTAATTTATCGGCCATGTAAAGCATGAGGGACTTCCTAAGGTGGACCCACGCAGGCACAGTGGGCAACAAGACTCCATCAGACGGATGCCGTCGATCTGTCCGCCGGTCGCACAGTCTCATTGATCTACGCGAGGTGGAGGAACAGGAAACCGGGTCCGTCATGCGGTGCACTTGAACAGCCTGCGCGCACAACATTTGGAGCACTCGTTGGAGTACCTCTTTCCACTTTGTCTGGCAGAGTCAAGCACAATGTGTGGGCAGAAGTGAGAAATTAAAAAAAATCTGCTTGGGATCACTCTCCTCACCTTGACTTCACGCCGGGCCAGGAGAATTTATTGAGCCCCCGTAGCGTATTACTTGGGTGCTTTTTTTCACGCTGTCTGAACTCTTCGACTGAGACGGCAGATGCAAACATTTCTCTGCGGGTTCAATGCCGCCGTTCGCAGATCGCAATTTCAGATTTTTGTGCGCCCAGAAGCTACCCGAAAAACCATTAGCGACCCCTGACCCCTACCTGCAATAAATGGGCTGGGCTCAAAATCACACACAAACACTTCTGAGAGAAGGACGAGCAGTGCAGCGTCACCGATACACGTATGTAGGTCGGACTTGTCTTTCTGCAGCAAACCCAGCCACTGGGAAGGACCAAGTGGTGCCGGAGTCACTGTTGTTTGAGTGCCCCGCACTGAAGCAGGCGTCGAGTCAGACGAAGGACAAGCACAGGTACTCTGTCCGGGTGAAGTCTCTGCTGCAGCTGCAGCAACTCCAGTGCCCTCGAAAGTACTTATGAAACCCCGGCGTCTTTCGCTCGATCTTTCTTTTGCCCTCTAGATGGCAAAAAAGCCGGAAGCAATCTTCTATTTAATTTTCAGATAGAAAAGAGGTGGGATCGAGTAAAGCGTGGGCCAATCAATTTTCTGCTCCTCCATGCCAAACATGACGCTGACAGAGGATTTGACGGCAAAACTTGGAGGGGGCGCCCATATCGCGTATCATCAAATGGAGCAGATGCGTACCGGATGGGCTTGGCGATTCAATCAGTCAGAGTGGAGCAAAAACAAAACGGAATCGCATTAAAACGCCAAATAAAGCGTCAGTTTCTACCTTTTCACTTAGCCTTCTATCCGATACACCTACCTTTGGCATCCACCGTGGCCTTGAGCCTCATCTGCACGCTCCTGCAGACCTTGATGAACTTGGCACTCATCTCTCGCCAGGCATCTTTTACTAGGGGTTTTTACGGTAGGGATATGTGGTGCAGAGTCTTTGCAGGCTACGCTACGGCATGGTCCTATGTGGCTCAGTCAAGCAGTGAACAATCTTTGAAGGCCATTGGCAAGTCCTCCTTCCTCAAAAAGTTCTAGTACTCCTCATCCAACATTTTCTAGGTAGTCCCACCTGTACGAGAGGTTGATGCATAATTGCCATTCAGCCAAGACCTTCCGCTGGCGTGAGAGCTCTTGATGCGCTGTAATGTTGACCTTTGCACTGTGTAGTGGCCAAATCATTGGGTCCTTATTCCTGTTTGACCTCACAGTACCACGCACCAGCGTCTTGAAGGTTCATCCCTATGTGACGAAGGCTGTTGGGACAATCATTCATCCCATCCTTGCACAATACCTACTACTCATGCCAGTTTGAGTATGGTGCAAATGTGAAAACTGTTTTGACCTAAAGAATGATCACCGTCCTCCTGCCATGGGGATTCAGTTCATTGACTAGGGTCTTGGCATAGCTGAAGCGGGATTGTTTTGTTCCAGGATTGATCCTACGGCCCTGGGGCTTGGTGTACGACTGGCTGCTCAAGACCTCCTTCACCCCTTGAAGAGTAGAAGACCCTGAAGTTGCGTGGCAACCCTCTCAGAACACACCTTGAGTTGTTGTCCATATCACATGAGTTCTGCATTCGTTCAGATAAGTCGCCTTCTGGGACCTGTCGCTGGGAAGTCTGGAGCTGTTGTAACGTGGAGAATGGAGCCCTGGTCCAGCACTGGATATTGACCGGACTGACATCCCAGCATGGAAGGAACAAAAACATGTCTCACCAAGCCTCCTCCATCACAGTGTGTTGATGATATCCTTTGGTGTTGAGACATGATTCGAACTCCTTTCCAAAGCTGAATGAATCAGGTTTTTTGAGAAGTTTTTACGGAGATCCACTCATACAGTACACGTTCCTAAAAAGCCAAATTCGTTTGCTGACTTGTCGGATCAGCATATTCCTCGTAACTCTGGCGTTATTACTTATACGCTTCCGCCATTTATGGCTAGCTACGTGGCTACAAAAACTAACAGTCTTCCTTTTAGGCAACCCGGACTCGTGCAGATGGCCTGATGATGAAAATTTTGGAGACATGGTTTTGGAGAAAGATCGGATGAAACCGAGGGATAATCTGCAACCCCTAACGGTGGATCATACCTACATGCATTCAACGTACGTACATAGACAGTGCAAATGCACAGTAATTATCGCGTCTTACAGATGTTGCTCAACTCCTTCTCGTACTGACTCCGGGGTAGATTCGGAGCAGCATTTGCGGTTTGGCCGTGATTGAGCCCCACTTCATGAAGGCCTAGAACTCTCACCTTGGGCTGTAGGAGGAGGATCTACAGAGCTACAGAGCGTCGAGAGGTTTGCGGGAAGAGGAAACCGCTTAATTATTCAGAGAAAGGAGAAAACGCAGTGATTAGCATGTCCCGAAAACGAACGTGTTCTTTTGCCTTGGCCGAGCACATGGCGGCGCCGCCTAATGCCACATTTTGCTCTAACTACCCGGTTGAGGACATCTTAGTCAGTCGCCGGTCTGACATTACCGGCAATGCATCCCTAAGAAGACACGCACTACATACCCATGTTATACGTGTAAGGCCTACGTGTGCTAAGTGCTGTAGGTACGCTTATCCATTGACGCGCCACTGGCAGCCCCAGCCAGACCGCAAATCGACTAATGGGCATGGCCAACCTAACCGTCGATAGCAGTCATGGAATCACTTTGGAATTTCCAATGGAACGCAGCAGTGCACAATGCGCTGAGCTGAGCCATCCTGTCAAAAATTGCTTAACCGAACGCTAACGTAAAAAAATCTTAACCAACCATCTATTGACCAAAACTATTTCTTGTCGGCGGCGCAAAGCAAACAATGCAGCACTGACTTTTTTATAGTGCGTTTTCACCTTCGAAGCCAGTATATGCAACTGTGCGGTACAAAGCACTGTTCGTATGTACGAGATCGAGAGAAGAAAATAAGTCACAGTCATCACAAACGGATTCAATTCGGAAGTTTATTGACTGCGAGGGGAACAAGCGCGAGCATGCGTAAAGATGATGAAATTGTACGGGTTCCCATCACATATCACTTACTAAACTAAACTTCAGATATGGCCTTTGATTGAACGCTGTTAAAACTTACTAAATCTCAAGTCTGGCGGTGTCGGACGGTGGTTCTTGCTTCCAGCTTCGGCAATGAAAACGGCGAGAAAAGTATGCAAAAGTTCATCAGACTTTTTCGTGACAATTGTTGAAAACTGAAGAGTAACTTACGGTTGCAAGAATGTATTGTTGAAGGGAACCAAATTGCTTCGTCGCGGTCATCGTCATAAATACACGAGGACCATTGACCTGTCATTGGCAAGGTGTTGGTGGAATCAAAATCTGCCAAAGAGTAATGGTCAAGTTGAGGAACTCACGCTGGAGTCTCGCCTCCCAGGTAACCCTGAAGAGAGGACAATCATATCTGACTGTCGCCCCTACATCCAATCTCTTCAATGGCCAGTCCCGTTCCATAAGAAGCTCGGGGTCCGGGGGATCCTCTGTACAAGTGAGGGCTGAAACAAAAGTTTTACCAGCAAGGGAGGACCGTATCGCTGTACCGGTCCGGTGTTCATTAACATATACACGTATACTGTAATAGGCCAACCACTACCACCGCAGGTAGGTAAAGAAGAATTGAATGTAGGTAGTATTCACAATTCACACTGTAGCCTTCTGCCTACTGCATGCTGTTGAATAGTACCCCCTTGAAAAGAATATAGTTTGAATAGTTGCCCCCACTCATCAATGAGCTGATCTTGTGAGCAAGTTGCCAAGGCCTCAGCAATTCATCCAAAAGGAAGATAAATCGTAATGATATCGGAAACACTCTTTGGAACATCCTACACTCTAACTCTGACTGACATTTTAGGCTTTGTCTTGAAAAGACATTTTCTCAAAAGATATCAGGTGAAGGAAATGTTAAGTTCCCTCGCTCCTTTCTTCCATGGACACACGGTTAGCGTTGCTAGCCGCGAAGTCAGCGCCGCTGACTGTGCAGTAGCGTAAAATACGATCGTACCGTATGCACGCGGAAGAAAGGAGCAAAGGAACATAACAGTAGGAACTACAATTTAGAAACGATCATATGCGTCATGATGGGGGTCCAGGCCATTTCTCACAAACCCGACCCTTCCTGGTCATGTTGCTGGTCTTTTCGAACGCCCTAATGGTACTAAAGATGGTCATCCTCCTCACAGTGACCTTGAATATCTTGGTGATCTCAGCTGGAGACTTCCCAGTGCGAAATGCACTAAGAACAAGCGTTCACTTCAGTACTAAGACAATTTTTGCACTAAAGAAAGTAATTCTATTATAGGTTTACTTGTTTGATGCTCGAGTCGATTCAGATATCTCATATCCCAAATTATAAAAGGGCAGAATTTTTTTAATGGACAACTAAATATGATGCGTCAGAGTCACATCCTCAATTCTACCAAATTAGAACGTAAATTGACCAAAGATTCACAGGGAAACTCCCATCTACTGGTGGAAATAATGATATGTTGTTTGAAATAGTACCATCCTATGAATAGCTACCTCCTGAAAGACCATTGTTTAAATAGTACCCTCTCTATTTTTCAAAAAGAACTGTATGTATATGTTTGAATGCAAATGTATGTATATATGTACGTCAAGGTCAGATTTGTTTCGCATTCACAGCATTATTTTTTGGGAGTAAAAGAACTGGTGCGGTACTTCTTCATACACAAAATCCCCGGCATGTTCGTAAAAATCTTCCATGCATGGCCAAACCACTGGAAAAATCGACGAAATTTGACATGGAACTGTCCTTTTACCCAAGGAAGTATAGGGGGTCAAGTCTGAAGATTGCCTGAGGTCACGAATTGAGATTAACGATTGTTTTGACAAAAAAATCTTCATTGTCGATTTTCAACCTTTAAACGTCCGATGTGACCAATCTTCCAGTTCTTGGGGATGCTGAAAAACTTTGCCTTTATGAACTTTGAGGTCTTTTTGACCATTTTTGGGCCATATATGTTGCTTTTCCTGCACTAGACCGACTCGGACTCTCTTAAGTCCAGCACCTGGTCAAAATATCACTGATTTTCAAGTCACTTTCGTCTATCAGGTCTCTCTCTTTAAGTACTGGGTCTTGCTGAGATGGAAGACGTTGTTGCTGAAACTGCTACCTCTTGAGCCGCTTCATAGGATATCGGTAGTGTCCCACGGGCCTCTCACAGGGCTGTCGGATTAACCGTGAGCAGAGGAGAGACGTGCTGCGTGTCATACGCAAGCCTTTCAAGCAGCACTCGATAATCGAGCACAGGGCCTCGTCTGGTCACAGACTCGTCGTTGTTGATGTGGTAGAGTCCCCTGGTCGCATTCTGGAAGCGACGAACAGTCCTTCTGAAGCGCCGACTTCGAAGTCTCGTTATGGACTGTGCATCTACTCTGGACTCAGATGGCATTCAGTGGAATGTCCTTTGGGACCACAGTCCGGACACAGTGTATGCAATGTTGGGGAAATCTTAGTAACATGAAGATGCTTATATTGCATCCTACCTGCGCACACCCTGCAGTTCTTGAGAGCGAGCCTTCAGATAGCAGCTTTTCTTCTGCAAGAGCGCCCGCTATTGCCTTCTCCCCAAGATATGTGCCACTGCGTATTGCAAAACCCACAACGCAGACTCCGTTCTGGAAATTCAGTGCCAGTGTCCAGTCCATGGACTAGTTCAGTCTTGCTCTTTCCCTTGCCCCTGAACGATGCAGGTGCGTGGCCTCTTCGCGGAGTCTGCACATGGCGGGCGGGGGATGGGGGTTCGTCTATGGCGACTGGGACAAGACGTGGAGGATTTGGTCGCAGAGTGCGAAGCGCATGAACGACACAGAGTGCGCAGATGATTTTTCCTCGGTTTTGTCTTCAAAACGGTCGCAACGGTCGCAAAATCCACCTCCAACGTCCCCTCTGACGAGGAGGATCTGGGCGAGTCTTATCTATTTGTTAAAACAAACATGGACATTTTGCTTCGTCAAGGACTACAAAGGTGGCAGTTGGTGTGTGTGTGCGTATGTGTGTGTGCGTGTGTGTCAGGTACCGTTGGAACGGCATTGACATGGGGAATAAAGTGCTGGGTCTAAAGATGGATACTGAGGACGCTGGACCTTGCAAATGGACAGTTTAGGCCTCAGAGGCTGTAGTGGGAAGTGGTGGGCACAGCCAGTAAGTTCCATTTTAACCATAAATTCAGTAACTTTGTTCGTGGTGGTCGTTTTCACTGGATGCCATGAAGAACCTTTTTTCTCATCACCAAAACAATTTAAGTACATCTTAAAAACCTTGGCTATTTTGCAGTTCTTGCAAAGAACAACTCAAAGTATCATGGTGCGTTGCAGTTTGTTGATTTCCCTGCTCCAAGAGCTGGAAAACTGGGACAACAACACAAACACTTTTTAAGATCTAGCGAACCAGCTAAATAATCAAGCTTTTTTTCTCTCTCAAATTTTGCATCAAACCTGACTGATGCCGCAGGAATTAAGAATCGCGAACTCAGTGGTCTCTACTATAACGCAGGATATGTCATCTGAGCGATGATAGGTGAAATCAAATCGATCTACTTGCGAGTCATGGGAGGAGGGGGTTGCAAAAAATCCATTCTCCTTTTCTTCACTGACAGATCTTAAAGATTACAAGGTGGCAGTTGAATGAACGATTACAAAATGTATTTGAAAATGTGTTCATCCCTAGCGAAAAACTTCTTCGTATTTGGGCTTCTGATCAGAAACTTGAGAGAAGAAACGTCCTTGAAAAACTCAAAACTCACAGTGCAGTTTTACTGAAGACTAGTTAGTAGCTAAATGATGCTTACTCAGCTAGAACCTCACGATTGTTTGAAGTCAAGCCTAATTACTTGTCATTTGGACGTAAGAGTTGCGCCATGAGAGAAACGACCGAAATGTTGAAAATTGGTATGAAACACAAATGACAATATGAAAATATATCATGAGATGACAGTTTCACAGAAATGTTAACACGTCATCTTCTACTACAGTTATCCCTTATAAGTTTTGCTTAGGACTTTTTGTGCCTTCATAGTCGGAGCAATAGCCAAATCGGCCTGATCTCGGATTTCCGTGCTTAGAGGTAGCTAACGTTAGGAGCACGCAAGCAGCACGGAGTGCGCAATCTTTGACGATTTGGACAAATGGAGAGAGTATGGTCTCATAACGATATTTTATGCTTTAGTTCAATCTTTCGACCCAGATGCGTGCATTAGCAGGCATCGTTAGACCAGTAATAATGTTAATCCGAGTATTGCGGGATACCTCTGCTAGCCGATAATATAAACTAGTTCTATGGCCTCGGCAGGGCCAGCTTTTTGTCTGTCCTCTCGCGAGGACAAGTTAACTACTTTGTGTCTCGCCGAGGCCATAGAGCTCGTCTGTGTCAGCGACAAGCGGAGGGATCCCGCACTGTCCTGGTTAAAATCCGCACTCACGCTCACACACCTCTTCAGGTGCGAGTTTGCTAAGGCTCATACAGAGTGTGGACTCCGCATTGTCCACACAGTCCGCATCGTCAGCGCTCTGCCCCCGAATCCTCTCCGTGCTGTCCAAGTCATCACAGACTGACGTTATGTTAAAAACCTAATAAAGGTATTGCTCATGGTGTTCATAAATACCATGAACAATATGTATGTATAAGACGCACCAGATTTTTGGATATAAAAACCTACGGAGTGACACGAGAAAATTTGAACACCTCTAAGCATTGTACCAACGAACCCCGCCTTTCCATGTGAAACTCCAGAAGCGATCTGTCCAGTGGTCTGGCCGTTTACTCCTAAACATACGTATATTTAGATAGAGTTACAAGAGGGCAATATGTCCTGCTGTTGGGCCTCCTGGAGGTCTTGAGCACCCTGACTGCCACACCCAACAGAAGGTTGGTCACGTAAGCAGCAGCAATTTGTACTTTAACGCCACTCACTTCAAATACTTCTCCACCTTTTTGTGAGTGAGTGACCCATTCAATTTTGAGCTCATAGGAATGAGTGAAGTAAGGATGGCACGAGCTCAGGCCTCAGCTCGAAAACCTAAACCTAAACCGTCTATAAGACGGTTTCGAAAAGTTGAGTCTGTTACATCCTTATCTGACCGGAGCTGAACACATTTCTAAGTGTGTCCCGGTCCAATAAAAACCTGTCCCACTCGTCTTTAGAGAGGTCTCCTAAGGCGTTGCATAAGTCCTTGCAGAGAGTACCTTCCGCCGAGATAACTTCAGAACATATGCTGTATTGGAATGTTGATGTGCAACTCAGAAACGTAGGCGCCATATTGAGTCCAGGGGTTCGACGGTGTGACTGCCCCTTTTGATGCTAAAATACTCAAAAATTGCCAAGGTGGAGAGGGACGCGCTTCTTAGGGGCTTGTTTCTACGGGGGAAGCATGCACCAAGGAGTGGCGTTAATATCCGTTCTACATTATCTATACATATGTCACATGCACATGCAAGAACAGCCACAACACTCACGAACGCATTCAGGCAGCTCCTGTGGACTCCATTTGCCGGCTGCGGTGCACTCCACTTTCAAGATGAGTCTCCCGTGCGGAAACATCATGGTCTCCGGGCAACTGTATTTCGTCACCTCCGGACGGTACCAACGGTGGCCTCCGTCTGGAGCAGGCGGAGGCGCAGATGGACAGGGAAGCACTGGGAGAAGAGGCACACATCGCGTCAGTGGAGTACATAAAGTAAAAAAATAAGTAAAAATAAGTCATAAGTAAAAAAATGTCATCTTTTTAAAACAACTTGCTACTTTTCCAAAAAAAAATAATGACTCGACCACCTCGACCAGAAGCTTTGTCAGCACATGGTCGGAGGTCACGCTTCTGGTCAACAGGTGCGAAGATCCTTACGCTGGCATGTCTCGACCTCTTTGAGCGACCACTCCCGATTCTCCAGGCAAGTGATCGACAAGTTCTTCATGCCACTGGAGGGGAAGCCCCACTCGTCACGAGGGCACCAGTAACTTAAAGTAAGATGTGGTCATGAAGTATCCCTTAAAAGAGAGGGCGGAAGTGAACGCACTTGACTTCGAAAGTGTAGCTTTTGTTCCTAATCGTCTCGTCCCAGTCGTACCAGCCATAGTCGTTATTTCCCACCTGAAACGGGTCATCCCGGCAAGAAGCAGCTACAGCATGAACGAGGCACTTATATAGGCATTAATTCGAGTTAACGAATTATCCATGTCTTTCTTTTTTCCTTACGAATACATAAAGGATCAATCGGAGGATACCAATCCGAATAAGTCTCACACGTCAAAGTCAGTTCGTTGGGTTCTTCTGCCAGCGGAGGATAGACCCCACTGACGTCGAAGACAAAGCCTGTTCAATAAGATTTGTATTGGTAGCTTTGACCAATGACGTGCTATGCATACGTGATCACCTGTCCCTTACCTGTAGGACACTTGTAATTGATCTCCTTTCTGTAATATCTGGGTCTCTCATCGTCTTCCGCGCACTCCGGCTGGACTTGTAGAGGGTCCCAGTCGTAGGTGCCCTCGAGTGTGTTGTTAGGAAACCATCGCGGACAGGGACAAAGCACAGCTAGGCAAAAATACATTAGTAATGCATGCACGGCATGCAACAAGTACGAAATACGAAAGCATACGTAGATACGTCATTGACCGTGAGAAGCACAGTCATACTCGGCAAATGCACGCGTATGGTGCAGCACATGTACTTACGAACACAAGTCATGTCGGGACTATACGTGTACTCCCACTTCCAGTTTATGCAGATGGCGTAGACAGTCACATTAAATGTTCCGCGGAATACATATCCCTCAGGGCAGTCGAATGCGACATAGTCGAGCTGTTTGAGAAAAAAATTATAGAATGTTTCGCCGCTGACGTCATGACAGGACAATATATGAGATTATGCAGCACCTCTTCTTCCGTATGCAAAGTAACCATACCTCTCTGACGACAATTCCCTCTCCTTGCTCATACAGGGTGGTGAAGTTTACTTCATCGTTAAATCCATAGGCTAACTGAGGAAAGTCTGGTTCCTCCTGGCAGACAATCTGGGGCTCCTCGTGAGGGCAGTCGTCAAGGCATTCGTCCCAAGCCAGAATCTCCCCAGTGCTACCATCAAGATCTGGAGAACAGGGGTTGAGTGTTAACTGGGCGTCACGTTAATCGTCACAATGCTTCTCACCTGTCGGACACCACGACTTGAAGATATCTTGAGATGAGCATGATCGGTATTCAGTGCCCTTATAGGTGAAGGGGAAGATGCACCGCTCTCCGTGCTTAGTAAGGCAAGCTAAGAATAGGACATAACATCGTCAAGAAGCAATGTCGAAAAAGATGGCCACATAAGAGTTGCTAACCTCGATACTCGCAGACCGGCTGCTTGTTCATCGTCTCACATTGATCCTGCTCGAGGATAACCTGGATCAGGCCGTTCTTGGTTATGGCCAAGCAACCCCCTTCTATCGTCCTATCTTCCATGCCAAGCGCCACCTCTTGGTCAAAGTATTCGCTGAAGGTCAATGTCCCGTGCGAATGCTCCAAAAAGGAGACCGGTTCTGTTTCTCCCACCAGCATATAGGGATCATTGACTCCCTCTCGGTCGTAACTGATCTCCAAGTTACCCCCGGAGGTCACCACGGCGCCCAACCAAGCGTCCGAACTGCTGCACATAAAATAAAGCGACGCACAAAATCGTACTTTTTGCATGTCATCCCCAGCATTCCTACGACAGCCGACCGACCAGCATTGAAACTCACCTCAGCATCTGTGTCAACTGATGCACTTGCTTTCTCGTGACTGGCAGGAACGGTCTCCTGAGGGCGTCTGCAGACCCTCCAGAGCACATGTCATCCGCTAATGCAGAAGGACCCAACAGTCCATAACACGCTCGGCCATCCGAGGCTCCGTTGAGCCATTCGTATCCAGCGGGGCAGGATAACACTGGAAGAAACCCTCGCCAATCTTTACATCACATAATTTAAAGAATTTTCACTCACCTTTCCACTCACAGATATATGAATACTTCTTTTGACAACTCGTGATCCGGGCCTTGAACCGTTCGTTCCGTTTTAGGTAGACGCAGTCGTACAGATTGTATCTGTCTGCGCCGAAGGCGAAATCAGATGCGGGATCAAATGGAGAGACGTCAGAGTATGTCCACTCCTGTACGAGTCATTAAAGTGTCAGGGTGTAAACAATATTCATGACCAATTGTCATTGGTCCAGAAAATGAGATCCCATCCAAAAATATTGCAGATGGCCAGCTCCAAAATAGGGCCGTCAAGGTGTACACGAGATTCTTCTTGGGGAACATGGGTACCGCCGATGAGGACCAAATTAAAATTTTACGATGTTTTACAAAATAAATTTTACAAAAATTTTCAATAAGTGAAGAGTAGTCTGTAGCTGACGGATTGAGACTGTTGGGCAAGTTGAATCTCCTTATTCAAGATCTCATTCTCCTAGGGCAATGGCAACTGCTCATGAGTGTTCTTATGATATCTATATGACTGAACCTTAACTTGGACAACTTATCGGACATCCATGATGAAATGCTGCCACAATACTGGTAATGTGAATCCCACCGTCAACACTGTGGGCTACACTTTCAAGAAGAACGTTATGACAATTTTAGTTACCTCCAATAACCGAGGCTTCAGCGACTGACTCAAGCTCAAGTCCACTTCATTCTCTCGTCTCAGTTTCTGGACGCCCACCCAGACCTCTCGTTGAACTTGAGGGTAAAAATATGCAGACACGTAACGTGGCTATCATTAAGTGCGTTGAATATTTACATATTGCATTGAGTGAGCCACAAAATGATGTACTTTCGTCCGACACTTTCATGACCTTATCACTTCCTCCATACCCTTCAGCACAGCCGTAGTCGAGAAGTAACTTTAACCAAGTCCAGCGAAAATGAAGGCGAAAGCAAGAGAGTTTTCTTGTTGAAAATGTCCACGCTCTGACATGTTTTGTGACTCGCGCAGTGGGCTTAGTAAGACTAAGTATTCAATCTTACCCCTGGCTCCAGCGTATTCCTGTATAAAATCAAGAAATGCAGCATCTCTGGGAGCTACCAAGATGCCACCAGTCTCGGCGCAGGCCTCCTGCAACGCATCATAGCAATATCTTCAAATATGTCAATGGTTGTATGCACTTCATTCAACGGGAATTTACGTTTGTGTGTAGCACTTTGAAAAGAAGAACTTCTGGACTTTCTTACCTGTGCCCCCTCATAGGAGAGTTTGACCTGTCCTCCATGACTTAGACACTTGCCCCGGTAAGCAACCTGACCGCGGGGACAGCTGTTGTCCGGCGGACGGTCCAATGGAATTTGGGAGCACACGTATGGATGTTGCTGGTCGCATTCTTCGGTTACCAACAACCTGGAGCACCAGTGCAGTTTACTAAACACTTCATGAGTAAAATATGAACATGACGCCGTTACCCTCCATTCAATCCCTCGACGGTGACGCATTCTTCAGCTCCGGGACTACCGTCCCTCCAGCTGATGTCGGCACTGGCGATTTCTCCCAATTCTGGGTAGCTACGAGTGAACGGGACGAGGTAGTACACATGAGAGCATGCACAAAATCAGTCGTTGTCGTATGCTGTACTTGATTCCATCTCACCTGGTCTTCCATCCGCTACCTTGGTGCCTGGCATCCATTCCTACCCAAAATTTTGTTACTTCATGCGTTTCCAACACAAGTCTTGCCATAAAGTCCAAATGTTGCCCTTGTGTGCTAAAAGCCAGACGACGAACGTAGTCATGTGCATACTCGTCATATTCTTCTTCATCGTGAAGGCAGCCAACCTCAGCTCCTCGATACGTGTCCGTTTCGAGAGTAGCCTACAAATGACACAAACACAAGATACTTCCTACGGAACGAAGACACCTTTAGATCGATGGATGGTAACTTTCTTACCAAGTAGCAAACTCCTTCGAAGTAAGAAAAATGAGGTGGGCACTTGCCCGATGGCTCCTTGTAACTGGAGGCAACTCCGCAATGCATCAAGTCCTTGATGTGAGCTTCAGTTAGGTAGCTATCATACAGCTGCACGCAACTGAAGGCTGCAGCAATGCTCTGGTCACGTTGGTGCCTATTCGCACCAATCAAGGGCCTCAAGTCGTCTCGATCAGGTGACAGCAGAGATGGTGACACTGATAAGTCCAGAGAGAAGTGGTGGACCTGGCGAGAGCATCGTTCAAGTTGGAGTGTGTTCTAAACCTGATGTACTGTGAGCGTCAAATCTGGCGTCATTCCCCAAACTGGCTGTTTTTTAAAGGATTAACCTGGGTGATTTCAAATTTTACGTAGCATCTGTCTTTTTTCCTTTCATGTACGTTTACTGACTCTCGTCAGATCGGCATCATCATGAATTCAGAAGAGCATTTGGCGAGTTAAGCATTTGGCTCCTTGTCCCTTGATGTTTTTATGATTGAAAAGGGTGGGAGATGAGTACAGAATAAAGCACATCTAATCGTTCACACAAAGACGTCCCTATAAGGATGCCAGCATGAGGTTACCTACAGCACCAATTCGGGCACAGATATTTTTTGTCGTTTTTTCAGGCCACCTTGAGACAGTCAATGTCCCAACATATAATTGTTATAAATGGAACTTCACATCTAAACCCGCTCCACTGATTGATCACAGTGAAGGTGGGATGCCTATCTTGTCGCAAATTGACAGCGTCTTCCAGAGTATATTTTAGTAATCACCTTTGTGTATTTTACTGTGCTCTTTAGCAGGTTGTGAGCCATTGCAGTATACGTACATGTATCTGATGCACTAATCCAGTGCTTTATTCTGCAAATGCGCAAGTTTCGTAAGGTCACAGGATTTTTATCCATCCCCAGCCTGTTACACATGAGGGTGACGGAATTTTAGACGCTATTACTCAGCCTGACCTTTTCATCCAGGACTAAGAATCCACTGGCACGAGTTGCGTTATATGAAAATGCCACAAAATGCCACTCTTCGTCGGAAATAGCGTAGGTTTCTAGACAGACAAATAACACGTCAGTATTGGTGTCACTGATTAGCATACGAAGTACGAACACAGAAGTATAAACTTACGCAAACCCTCGACCTCAATGGTGTTGTCATCCTTGTCGAAAAGCCGGAGCATTGGGTAACCATCCTTCAGATCTAACGTACTTGCGTGCCAAAGATGATCATAACGATGGTGAAAGTCCTGTCGATGGAAGGGAATGACGAGTACATTTGACGTTGAGGAGTCCAAATGACCATACTTTAGGCTTACCAGCAAGGTTCGGACACCCACGAGATCTGCAGTCTTAATCCACATTAGAGCCGAAGTCCTATACTTGTCGAATGAGTCGTGATCGTCGAGCACCAGCTCGATATGAGACTCTGGGAACGAGTTGCCACCTGAGGTAAGCGCAGACCCCAAGAGGTTCACGGCAGTGATAGTATCAGAGTAGCCTGAAGTTGTGTGTGACGGACGCAGTCACTCTACATGATGTAGTACTTAAGTTAAAGCTACTCATTTCATAGAACACACCAATGTTCTCCTCATGCACGGCGAGCTCATTCGCGATTTCCATTGTTCCGAGTGCTTTGGACAGAGGCAGAACAGCTACCGGTTGAGGGAAGTATGGCTCAAGGTCTTCGACTAATGACTGATCTGAGAAATAATATGTTCACCATCTGTACCTGGTGCTCACACCGACTGACATTCATCGAGGCCAAACCTTTTTGACAGATATAGAAGTTTTCCTCTGCACAAACTGCCTCCACAAATTGCTTTGCGTCTTCGTCTGAAGAGCGCTGCAAAGCAATGGCGTGTCTAGGAGCGTCGTCATCTAAAGGCAATCATAAGAGGGTGACGCGCTACTTTTCATGCGTTACCTTGATTGCGTTATGTACGTACGCAGGTCCTTTCAGTAGTCGAATAACCTACCCACATTGCAGTCATACTGGCAGAGGGATGGGAGAGTGAATCCATCACCGTCGCAAGGGGACCCTTGCAGCTTGTTGCTGCCTCCACCCTCCATGTGGACGCACGTGAAGGCAGCGTCGGTGTTCTCCATGCCACCTGTGAGCCTGCATTACAAAAATAAACGTCGACCAGCTCACTTGGCAAGTCAATTGCAAACTTACCAAACTTGATCATTCACAGGGCTGCCATCATCTATGTAGCTAAAGTCTCCATCACAGTCAGCAGCGTCCGTACAAACGGTCCCGGTAGGGTTGGTCACGCCCAGCCACATTCTGTCGCTCCCAGCTGGAAATACGAAAGTTGTGTAGGCAACCCGTTGAAATCACCAGTTCATAAGAGAGTGGATCTTTCAGTGAACTCTCGTTTATGCGTCACTGTTGGGATTAGACAATCTGTACCCATTTAGTGATCTGCCCTAATAAACTATGTAGGCAAGACGATTCAACCTTGGGTTTCTTGACGCAATAAGCGGTTTGACGCATTAGCCGGTGACGCATAACAGAAAGTTTAGTGAGTAACTGACACAAGATCAAGAAGTTCCGACCTATAAAGTCCGTAACAGCTAAATAGTCATCTTCTTCGTCCAGCCTGGCCAGCTGCATGTTCTGCCTCGTGCAGGTGTCACCGGCGTCGAAGAAACTACGAGGGTAAAAATTTTTGGCGTAGCACTTCCCTCGGGAAACCACAGCACCACTTGGCGCCTGGATTCCACCGGTGCAGGCACAACCTAAACAATGACGTCATAACTACAGTAAAGGCTCTCTTGGGCTATCACACACTGCACGAAGCTATGAAGATGCACATCAGATGTAACCATTAGTTCTCATATCATGTGCTTCACCTTGCACGGTCTCAGCAGCTCCAAACGTGTCAAATGGTTGAACGGTACCGAAGTCGGCAGGTTGGTAGAAACCCAACCAGAATCGTGGTAAGTCGTCTCCAGGGAAGACGCCTTTGTTCATCAGCTCAGACTCATCCTCAGAAATCACTTGGTACAAATGTTCAAGCTGAAAGGTCAATCTAAGATAGACAACAGAAATTGCATCGATCAAAGTTTGACCTCACATCTACTAGCGTCTGTGGTCTGGCCAACTTCGCGCCTTCTTCGTTGCACTTCATCTGAGCGTCAAAACGATTTCTGGCGACCCTGACGATCTTAATACAATCCTCGGTCAGGCGGTAGTAGCCATTAGGGCAGCCCCATCGATCTGGAGGAAATCGTGTGGATGCACTGTGAGATTGGTATGTCGACGCATTCATCAGTGAGATGCCGATCCGCCACTTTTTCCCCTCGATCAGTGCCATGTGTCATTTTGCGCATGAGCAGTAGGAAAGGTCAAAGCACAGCACCCCCTTACAGTACAACATGTCAGTACAGATGTGACACGCACAATATGATGACCGAGAAGTTGATGGCCATCATCATGACCACACAGATGCTACATCAGCGATCAGAATTGGACTATCTGGTGTGAAGACTGACCGTCCATTTGGCAGACGTATCCTCGGGTCTGATCGAGCTGCGTCTCCACAGCCACGAATCCTGTCTCCACGTTTGTGTCGTGCACGGAGAACGTGAAGACGTGCTGTCCTGGGTCAGTCGGCGACCCCATCACGGATTGTCCACACAAGCCGTTACTCGCGGCTACCAATGACGTCGCGTAGCCGTAGCTGAAATCAGCAAAAGCATACGAATACAACGCTAACCATGCAAAGACACATTTCACGTACGCATTGATCTCTTGATCTGCAGTCGTGGACCGACGTCTTTCTGTTGCCCGGCTGAGGCCAAGACCGAATACCCCAGTAAAAAGTTCTGCGCCTGCCTGAAAATAGGAGTAAATTGTCAAGAAGTCCTCCAACATCGTTCATTTTGCATCTCACGGGTATTTCCAGCACATCCAACAGGTCCTGCCTTAGATCGTCCAGTTCACTGCATGAAGCAGGGTAGTAAAGACGGCCCCCTGAGAAGCGCGCACAATCTGTCATGGCCTCCGGGAGAGTTCTGGTACAAAACAATGACCTTTAGCGTAGAATCATCGACCTCTCACCGGCACTCGAAAGCGCTTATAATGGTCTGTACAACGTTACCTGTATCTCTGTTGTTCATGAACCACTCGTAGACACCTGTTCAACCTCGGGTAGAATAGGTAGCCCATTTTGCACTGGTCAACGCTGATGAAAGACTTTTCAGCCGTCCTCTCACCAACCTTCCAGTCGAAAGTTGTGACGGCTTGCAAGTACATCGCATGTTCGTCAGGATCACAACCGTCATTTGGGCAGCCATAACCTGTATTGAAGATGGCTTGATTTTCAGTACTTAGGTGCATGTATTGACTATTTGCTGCTGCGATGGACTAGAGGATATGCAGAGATTTTGTCGTCTTTCAACTTTCATTGTCACGCACCCACTCTGTCAGATTTCCAGCTCTCGTAAACTGTCATAGGCTGGTCGAGCCCGCCTTCCCAGACCCACTCTCCAGTCTCGGCGAGAGCTCCGCCAATCCAAAAGTGATGGACCTCTTGTCCCTCAAAGAAAGCCTCCGGTAACTTCCGCTGCTTCGTCTTTATAAGGTGCATAAGGCCTTTCTGAACCTTCAGCGATGCGATATGTGCTAGATGAGAGCCCTCTGCCAGACTTTCGCTTAAGGCATCTGCGTAAGACAAGCGATGCGGAGACACGCGGTAGCAGTACTCGCCAACCTAGTCCAGATAACAGGTGAGGTCTCTTCCCGTACAGGCACTGCATACGCTGTACAGTCCTGGTCATAAGTAATTGCGTCGGTCATGACATCACCTCCTACGCTGTACTGAAACATGTTGAGGTGGAATTTTGATGTGGAACGTGTAGATTTGATACTGGGAC
>JAAUXU010183998.1_pt1 | contig 40334 bp, 32 predicted proteins | sample 7278151 | NCBI WGS metagenome assembly JAAUXU01 (sample SAMN14350113, study PRJNA611818) | marine sediment metagenome | isolation source: surface marine sediment (1.8m) | place: French Polynesia: Moorea | collected 2018-08
AAATCTGCCCTGTCTTGGAGGCCAATTGCACATACTTACACCGTCGGCAGATGTAGGTGATCCTCCTTACTTTCCGAGAGAGAGAACAAGTTTTGGGCAACTTGCCCCACGTTGTTGTGCGTGTCAAGACGGAGAAGGTCAGTCTGGCAGCTCCTCAGACAACATGTGCTTTGTGTCTTGGGCTGTGCAGTGCAGATCTTTAGTCTGGAATTGGCCAGCCTTCTTTCATTACAACTTTGCCGGCATCAAATCCTCCCTGTTATGGCCCACGCTTGAGACGCTGCTCAGATGGTTGAGGACAGCCTTCCTTTCGGAGATGTGCGGGTATTGGCTACAATTGGGCGGCCGCAGCTGGCGGATGAGGCCTTGATCACGGTTGAAGGCGGCGTCGCCCAAAAGGCAAAAGGGTGAAAGCCATCAACGTGAAACAATCGCTCTGATGAGAAGTAATTGGACAAGGCTGCGCGAGCTTTGTAGCCGCCGCCATCGCCATTCATTCGGCACCACGCCTAATTACTCAGATTTGCAACTGAAAAAAATTGCATCACAGCCGGGGAAGAAAAAAAGGCCTCCTCGGAGTGATTTCACGGGCCCTCAGAGATGAAACCGCACGCATAATCTGTCTGCTCATGAGGCAAAGAAGAAGAGGAGAAGCAGAAAAATGCCTTTTCATTCCTTGTTCTGATCGGACTGCTCCTCCTCTACAGCGTGGGTCAAAAACAACTTTGCTGGCAGTTTGAACATAAAGTGTGTGAGCCGCAATTGACCTTGACACTGGACGTGTAAAAGGACATCACTGCGTGGAACGTACAGTGGGTTTGGGGAGGATCTACTGTAAAGTGTGTTTGGAGTCCCAGATGCCCTTGACACCACTTGTATGGGCATCCGCGAATGTAGTGCAAAGTGTCTTTGTGAACTTTACATAGTGAAAGGATCCCCTGAATGCAGTGCAACATGTAAAGTGGGCTGACTTACATGCACCACTTGAATCCATTCACAGAGCTCCTTTCAGTGTGTCACCCAAACAGACTTTTACACCGACATCCTGGCAAAAATGTCGAGGGTGTTTTGGAGCCACCCTGTGCTGATAAATGCTGCTGAGTCTCATCAAGGGATTCACTTTCATTTAGTACCACGTCCCAGATTTGGCGGATTTTTCATTCAATTTGAATCGTTGGGGAAACCGCAGAGATCGAGTCTGAAATCTTGATTAAAAGGAATGGCCGGCAAAGGGCAAAAAAAAAGTGCACACGCGAACGCAGAGAAGCAAAAAGGTGTTTGAATCGTATCTGATTTCGCCGTAAGGATTGTAAATCACGCAAGCCCTACCTTGAGTACTACTGTCAAACTCGACCAGACAAGAGCGGCCGCGGTACTTGACGTACCTGCGCACGCAGCCGGGTGGAATCCGCCCGGGCACAGTTTGCAGCACCCAAGTGGCAACCCTGAACCAAGTCATGAGAGAGTTTTAGCGCAAGGTGAGCGAGCGTTTGTGCCCACCCCATACTTGAGCTGTCTCGTCGAGGTACAAGTACGATACGTTATACGTTCTGTCTGTCTGTCGTCCTCCCGTCCCTTGTGTGAACGTATGAGAGATTGCCAATGAAGAAAGGTCAATGCGTGCGGACAGATTTGGCAAAGGCACGACTATTTCCTTACCCCCCTCCCTTACCCCTTCAAAGACCAAAAAAAGAAGAACCCCCTTCATCTCCAACCCACCCTGTGATCATTTCTGACGTTAGAATTTAATCTCTTTTATTCTATTTCATCCGTTGCCCTCTAACGATGGAGGGCGCGGCTGGATTGACCGATCGAACCGTTGACCTTGCAAAAATCTCCAAAGGCGTCCATGTCTGGCCGAGACCAACAGAAATGACGCTCATAAAGATCTGAGACTTGCCAAAAAAAAAAATGAGATTAGAGAAGAAAAGAAAAAAGGCTGCTTTTCTCTACCTCACACCACCAGACCGCCGGACATGATGAGGCCTTCGTCAGCGTTGCCACAAGGCGTTCAAGCTGGCATCACCCTCTTAAGATTGGCAGCAACTTGTGCACGTTGTCTTTCGGCTGCAAATGCAGTCAACCTTCGATATAGTGAAGCTAGGAGCAGCTTTGCTGTGTAGAGGGTCTTCACCATGTTGCATACTTGTGCAAAGAAAAAAATGTAAATACCGTCTCTGGAAGAAAATAAAGTATGCTAGGACGGCACTCAGCACATAAGACGATCTCAACTGCTGACTGTAGTTTCTATGCCCGGGCTGATTGAATTGTCGGCAAATTGTTGTGGGCATAGATTATTATAGATTTGCTCTTGAATTAATTCCGAGCCTTGGTGTGAAGGCTAAGAGTCTGTGTACCGTACAGTAGATTAAGGTTAAGTGAGCCTCCGTGTTCTATACGTCCATGTGGCTCTACTTCGTGGCAACGCTGAGTCTGTTTTTGAAAAAAACATCTGACAGCGAGAAGAAAAATGTGAAATGATGTTGAAAACTAAAGAAGGCGAAGATCTTGAAGCAGCTTAGCCACATAGAGCATGTGAAAGACGGCTAAGTCTGAGTTAAATTCAAAGCGTTGCCTCTTCCGCTGCATCTGATCGCAGTACGGTATTTCCACTTTCATACTTAGAGTCACAGATGAAACGTTGAGGAACTTTTGACCCACCCTGTACCGCGCACCAAAAGCAAAACAAAAAAGCATGGATGCCAGCTATGAGATTCCGATCGTTTCTTGCGGTGTCCGTGAACAAATGGAGGCCAGACCCAGACCCAGCTGGAAAGTTGACACCGGAATTGAGACCCGGAGGGAACCAAAACCCCCAAAAAAGAGCGCACATCTTGATATTTGCAAAATATGAGTAGGAGAGAGAAGCTAGATATGCATGCAAAAAAGGTTTTTCGCGCTAGTTAATTAAGTCACGTCCGAAGTTATTAAGGCCTTCCTTGTCTCTCTCCTTTTGTTATCTCCCTTTTTCGTGACCTTGAAAGTTACTAGATAGTAAAATTAGCAAAACTGGCTGTTGCAACAGCCCTAAAGTCAAATTTTGTGGGTGTCTACTGGGAGGCTCAGTGAATCCTTAGGCCTGTGCGATCACCCACGAGCAGTTACTTCTTTGTCGGTCATTACCGGAACGACAACAGCTGACTCGAGACTAACAGCTGACTTTCCCGCCTTTTTTGTGAAGGAACGCCGGAAATGGGACATTTCCAAGCTGGTTCCAGGTGAGACTTTGTGGGGGGAATGTGTTCATTCAGTCAGTTCTAACCCTTTCCCCAGGTGTCCGTGAATGAACCCCAAATGTTAAGCGATCAAAAGTCGAATGATTTCTGTCATTTAACCAGTGCAAGTCATTCTTCAGCCTGGCAAGTCTGAACGAGAAAAAAAAGCAGCCCAAGAGAAATGAGTTTGTGGAAGTCCTTTTTGCATGGCAAAAAGCGGTGAGACCTCCTCCTGCGCCTCGGGACCCATCACCCCGTGACAAAAAGTCCTGACTCTCTCTGCATGTTTCGTCTGCGCACACCTGTGTGCATGTATGGACGGAGGGTGAAAACGGTGCCCGCTTTGAGGGGCACTTTCCTGTCTGTGCCATTAAGGTGTGAGGAGAGGATTTGACATTTGAACCCTTCTTTTCTCTCTCTGCGTCACTTTGTTAAGCGCCATTTGTCAAAGGCTGAACACGCATAAAGGCAGCCTTGTCTGTGTGCCTGCCCAAGACGGCGGATGTGGAAAAACACTCCACGCTCGCACCACGCGCTAAGAGCATTCAGACTCACACGAAATAATCTTCTTTCACCCTTTACGTACTTTCATCCATCAACCAAAAGTAGGCATTTGAAACATCTCGGGTGCACAAGTGAATTAGCTGAAAGCGACGCTGAGAAACAACGCTCAAAGTCTTGCGAAATGCTTCAGTCACGTATGCATCAGGCTGGTTTGCAAATGTCAATTGTAGCTTTTTGGGATGGGAAATTGGCGTTAGACATTCTTATAGCTGATACAAGTTTCAGTTTTTGAAAGAAAGAAATGTTTTACTGTCTGCACTTTTAGGTTTTATAAAATACTATATGTTTTAACTATAGCGCACATATTTTTTTACAGTTCCTAACTTTTGAATGGATAGAGCAACAGAAGTGGTTCAAGCTAAGAATCTCCTCCAAAGCCAAACTCATGTGTACTTTTTTGCTCTAGGACCACTCATTTTTTTCACTATGTGGGATCAAAACTTTCATGTACCGTAGCACATGAAAGTGTGACTGCTTTGCGGACAAATAAGTGGTCCAAGAAAAAAATGCATATCAGTTTGGTTTTGGAGGATATTCTTAGATTTCCCTAGAGGAGTGAAACACTTCTGTAGGTCAATCCTGTCAAAAGTTATCACTGAAACACCAAGTGTTCACTACACTTACTACATACAGCATGTTGAGAAACTTGAATTTAAATGTGCTGCTCGTGGTAAATGGGTCTCAATAAAAAAATGTTTTACCCAAAAGAACCATGATATTTTGGCCAAAGCAGATATCATCTTCCAAAAAAGGACCTTTTCGAACTGGCCTCCTTGGTACGCACAGACGGATAAACGTTCATATATGGTGAAATGTGACTTTGCACATGTTGCAGCAACACGGATGAACTTGACACCGATGCTAAACTTGAGCTCTGTCTCAGCAGTTTAAGTTATTCAGTTCACTTTCGGAGAAAATTGCATATCTGCGGTGGCTCCAGCAATTTCGTCCATGAAAGACGTAGTGCTTCTGCACTGGGCCTCTGCAGCCCACGGCATGGCAAAATGTGACTTTCTTAATGATACCGAGCGCCTAAGACTTTTTTTACACAGTTGCAAAGCTTGAGGCCTTAGTAATTTTTAAGTCATTTCCTTCAGTTTTGGGAAAAATTGCATATTTAACGCGACGAGAGCAATTGAAACATGAAGAATTGCTGCACCCCTCCCCCGATTTCCCGCTACTGAGCTGGGGGCCTTCAATTCTGCACCACAGTTTAGGAGTCTTTGCTACTTGTGCAACTCTAGTTCTAGTCACACGTGGTGTTTTATTCAGCAAGGACGAGGGAAAAAATTTGCTTTTCCATATGTTTTCTACACTGACTTCAAAGTAGATCTCATGTCACACTTCGCACTGCAAACACCACGTTTCAGCTGCTCGGATCATTTCTGCAGTGAATTTATCACCCTGCTGACTTTCATGATTGATGATCGTCTCAGAGAAACAAGTTGGTTCTCATTGGTGGGTGGACACTTACATATTTATGCATATATAAAAGAAAGAAAAAAAACCATGTACATCTTGCTAATTTTGGTTCATCTTGCATGTGGAAAAGTATACTCAGTGCTGGTTTTGGCAGCTTTGAATAGATGCAACATTTCATAATGAAGCTGTTGAGTGTGCTGATGAAACGACTGCTCCAACAAGGCTGTGGGAAAGATCTCGGCTGAAAACAGCACTTTTTTGCATCAACATCTCAGCTTTCAGGGCTGAGAGACCAACTCATTTCACAAAATTTTGCCTCAGATAAGATCAAGACGAGTGAGAAAGGAAAAACTTAATTTCTAAGAGAAAACTCCGGCTTAGATTGAGATAACCCAGCCCTCACAAGGATTTATTGATCAGAAACCTTCTCCTATTACTAGACCAGCAGCTAAGGGCAATTTTAACCCCCCCCTCCCATTTATCAGTCAAGCCCTTCAGACACCCCCAGGAAGTGACAACGTGACCGTCAAAAGACCACTTTTTACCCGTCAAGACACTTGCGTACCATTCCTTGAGAAAAGGGGGGGGTCAAATCGCAGGGGTATCTGGTCCTTTTCTGCCTCCCCCCTTCGTCCAGCAATGAGTCAGAATTTGCGAAAAATAACGTGCGAGAGACCTCGTTCGTGCCAGTCATATCTCATGTTCTAGGCGAGAGAGAGAGAGTTAAGAATTGGGCAGGACCAGGGGTTCCATTTCTCTCTCTGTTTCATATATGAAGCAGTTCAATGAGAAGTACAGCAGAAAGATGTGAAGCCCTGGCGATTTTATACCCCCTTTTTTTTTACGTCCGTCGCACTTAGAGCAAATTAGCCGCAGGAGCGAGCAAGAACAAAACTTTTCGTTGTATAAATCATGGCTGAGTCGGTGTGTCTGAGATACGGAAGGTCAGGGTGGTTTGAGCAGCTGCACGCACGCGAAAAAAAATGGGGAGTCAAGAATCAAAGATGGTATTAAAACCGCACGGAAGTGGTTTTTGACCTCTGCAAGAAGAAAAAAGAGCCTCTTCCTTATTGTGTTGTGGGCCAGAGGTCAGCCACATACGTGTGGTAGCTTTATCGGTGATCAAATTGTCGCCTCGCACTATACAGGGTGGATAAAAATAACTTATTGTTATACGTGTAAGTGCGTGACCGAGCTCATTTGGAACCGGAGGTTCAAGATTATCAATCGGGGGAAAAAAATCAGGAGGGCAATCGAGAGCAACAAAGACCTGGTATCATTTTTCCTACATTGATGACTGTTTCAACTGTTAAAACATTGATATTTGGCTTTAGGGGACAATAACTTCAATTGCCGAATTGGCTCCTCTGCCGCTGGTTGAGGTTGCAGTGTCAAGACTTGGCACTGGAACGGCGTGAGTGCGAGTGATTTACCAGGTAGCAGCAACCTCAGTAGGGAAGCCACGGAAAGTACTGGTCCAGCCCTGCCTTTTCACTTCCTGTCAAGCACTGGTCCAGCCCATTTCGCGTCCACATTGGGATTTCACTTCCTACGCAGTACTTCTAGTCCTCGTCCTGCTCAACACTGGCTGAGTACTGTCAATTCCCTTCCCATCAAGCGCAGGTTCAGTCCTTCATGTCCTCTTGAAAAGTACTCGCGCACTGCACATCTCGCGGTAGAAATGCGCTAAAGGTTGCAACGGCACGAATTATAAGGATCCTGTCTGCTCCTCCTTAAAACAAATAACACACATTAGCGCTATCAGGCACGTTCTGTCGTCGTCGTGAACTTATCAAGTTCGGTGTTGTCGGTGGATCGAATATATCGTCTTTTCCTCCATCCGTGCGCAACGTTAGTGGCGGCAGCACGCACGCTCGCACCCAAGAACTGCACACACGCACACACGTGGGGTTAAGGTCGAGCCCATACGAAGCCTCGTGGGCAACGAAGAAGGCGGCCGACCCGGCCCGGGCTTTTATTAAAGGCCCACGCACGCAAGCAGAACTGATTTGGGGCGTTAGTTTACGAGTTCCTTACCGACCCCATGATATATTTTGTGTGTGGAGGAGTTTCCATTAATTGTTTCACGAAGAAAGAAAGAAAATTGTTATCGGTTTTTGAGGCGGGCGTTGACACAACTGAAAATGGGCTTTAAATTGGGCACCAGCACAGCTTGAGCAGTCCAAATATGCAGTATTCGTAAGCACTTTTGGTCTGCATCCCTTGGCAACGCAGAGAGAGAGAGAGAGAAAGACACAAAGCCCTCCGAGAAGTAGGCCTGATAGGCCTGCTGCACATTTCTGCAAGTCCCGCAGTCAAGGTCATACTCTCGTTTTTCCGAATGCAAATGAAGGCAGTAAAAAAACCCAAAAGATGCTGCAAATAAACTTGACTTGCCAAATAAAATCCCAAATAAGCGTGCGCGCGCGCGTTATACGATCGAGACTAATAAAAGTTAGGCGGACTCGATCTTTGGGGGTTCCCAAAGTCGACAATAAAAATGGGCCTCCCCGATGGGCCTTTATGGTTTTTCGATGCCCTCCGCTCAAAATGGCTACTTCTCCCCATTGTCCGACTCACTTTGGGGCTCAATGAAAGGGGAGCCTTTGGGTCATTAGGTAATGAAGACAACCAGACGGAGATCGTGACGACTCTTCTTTTCGCACATTTCCCACTGTCGAGAGACCACCCAGTTACAGCAGCCCCAGTCAAGTTGGGCCTCCCCAGCTACAGTAATGGGTTTTAATAAACGCTTATCCTCACTGGACCATGAATGCAGAGGACCTAAAAAATGAAGCAATGTCTGCTTTAGCAGCTGAATTCTCTCCGGGGTTGGCCATGCCCTAATAACGATGATAATTGAGACCTCCTGGGATCTCTTAAGAGAAGAGAGAGAAATTGGTCGTTTGTGGGCCTTTTTTTTCTTAGCATCCACTGCAAAATTGAGGAGGTAAAAAGCAAATGGGGGTTGCTCCAGAATGGGCCGTAAAGTACAGGGTGGGGAGGACTTAATGCAACTTCGAGGTAATTCACTGTCAGCATTGCATTCAGTTTTCCCCACCCTGTATCTTTACACCTTCTTTTTTTCATCACTAAATCATAGTGAGAGACGTGTTAATTTAGAGCAATGACCTTACCAGCTCATAAGGACGCTTAATAAGACCAGTGGATTTTAAGGCTACTACGGGGCTGCGTCTCCAAAGGTTGCGGCTCTGAAGGCCACTGAGCTTCAGGCTGTTTGAGCTACTGACCCAACATCTTGGGTCATTCACATGTTCTTTTCCGATGCTCCATTCTTCTAAGCCACAGCCTATTTTTAGGTTACAAATGTAAGCAATTCACACAATATGAAGCGATGTCTTAAGGGCCATTAGTAACATACTGTATGGAGGCACCGTTAGTTGATCCAGTCTGGCTACGGGACACCGGCAAAAAAAGCGCCTGTCTGAGATTATTTAGCAATGTAATTTAGCAAAAGGAAGAAAAAAGTCTATCAAGAAGGCAAGGAAGGGTTCGAGGCCCAGCATCCACCCAGCAAAACCGTTTTAGTGCGAGGCCTCAGAGGACATCATTAACTAATGACAGTCTCTTCAGCACAGAGGGGGGGGGGGGGCAAGATTGAATGAGGGGGTAAAAACTGGCCGTAATTAGGACAAAGGATTAGGACCTGACACGCAACAAGGTAGACTATTAGAGTTATTACGGAGACTTTAAAAGCCCCAGACAGAACGGGAGTAGGGATTTTTTTGCATTTCTCCACCGTTTTCTTCAAGCTTATTATGACAGCGCTGGTCCTACTTCTTCCTGCCGGGCAGAAAAGTCATCTGTGCCCATCTCCGTAACTGAATTTTTGGGGAGGGGGCCCAAAAGCAGGCAGGTAGGTGGGCCGGTGAGCCGGCAGGCTGGCGGGCGGGCGGAGGGGCAGACAGGCAAAGCGTGGGCTTCATCGTTCATTGAGGGAGGGAGGGAGGGAGTTAACCCAAAAACGATTTCGGTGACCTTGAAAAATGCACGAAGAGTAAATGGTTTTTCTCTCCTATCAAAGCTGAACGAATCCTCCCCTCCCCGCCCAAAAATGATGGGGAAAATTGGGCAGGCTCAATAAGGCGACGGTTGTGCCGTCTCTGTCAGCCTTCTCGGACAACAGGATTGGCAGAAGAGTGAGCAAGAAAACCTGGCTAAGGGTGCGTTTACCCACACTTGGATCAAGGAGGTGATCAGCAAAAATCTGCCCAAGCTTGCAAAATCTTCAGTCTCTGTCCTGTGGTATGCAATTCTTGATAATTTGCTTGAGGAATGTCAGCTGATCCCGATTCTTGTGTTTGGAGAGAGGTTTTTTTGCCAAATCGAAGCTGGGGGGAGGGGGGGGGGAAAGATTTTTTTATATTTATTTTTTTTTAAAAAAAATGGGCGAAATTTTCGATGCCTCAGGACAACCTTAATTTCCTCTGACTGGGGCAAGTTTTCCCCATAACTGTTTGTTTTTCGAACTTGTCCAGAATAGAAGAAACAGTGGAATTCTTGGCCTTACCTGAAACAAGAGAAGAACATAGAGTAATGAGCGGAAGAACGTGATTTCACAGTTATGTTAACACAACTTCGTGAACATCTTTCATATTAACATAATTTTCCTGGCCACCAGGTCAAGAAGAGACCAGGACGTGAAGCGATAGAGAGCATTGAAACTATTATAACGGAGGATATCTTCAAGAAGAGTTGATAATGTTCCAGTTCTTAAACGCTTTCTGTCTCTTTCTTTGCTAGCAGTACTAATGCACATCTTTTGTATTCTGAATGACCGGAAACAAACTCCACTCAAGATTGAAACAAACGTTGAAAAGTCAGTGCCAATGTGATACGACCTGATAATGGTGCAAATATTCTTTTCGCACATTTTCACATTGTATCAAAAAGCTCGACAATTCCTCCACTCTCCAGTAATGATTAAAATGAAGGTGATGTTTCAAACACCTGGGGGGGATCCTTTTTCTCAGGACGGACGAGGCTTCGGAATCTGACAAAGATCTTTTTGACAGCTGTGGTAAATGGGATGATTGCATTTTATAAAGGAAAAGCTAGAAAATGCCAAGTTAAGGTCGTCCTGAGCCATTCATTGGAGACCTTCATTCTCTTTGTGGGCATTATCTTGTACGAAGCAAGAGTTATGGGGGTGTCTCCACCCCAACCCCCCTTGCAGGCCCCCCCTAGCGTCAATCAGAGCTCTAGAAAACAAGTTTGTTTAGTTAAACAGGATCTGTGGTTCCAGAGGGGGAGGGACAGTCGACCCCCCGGGGAGGGGCGTCCGGAGGCTTCTTAAAAAATGCATAATTTTTTTTGCACCCACCCTGTTGCACACTTGGTTTCATTGATTGTTGCATTTCGAAATGGTCTGTGTAAAGTCTGTTTTTACGATTCCCGACCAAACACACTACTAAGTCTCACATTGTGCTTAGCACCTTTTTAAATGATGAGGGAAACCACCGATGTCTGGGGTTGGAAAAGGGGTTTCCTTTTGAAGGTTGACCCCAAAGGTTGACCCTGAGAGGGCTAATAATAAGTGAAACTGTTGGTTGTACCTGGTGAGAAGAATCTTCGACTTCAGGTCTCAGCACGTAGGTACCTACTCATTTCAGTACCGTGTGTGCCGAAACAATTATGTTGGTTTGGGACACTCGAACAAGTTGATGTTGCATGACATGACTTTTCGGAAAACCCGTACAGAAAACAGAATTATGTCGGGCGCACACAAATGTTTTATTTTAAAGTATTGCATTCTTTAAGAAACATCGCCTGCTGCATTCTTATTTACTTACTTATTATTTTTCCGCATTTCATTCCCTCCAAAGCAGCTTGACCCAGTGCAGCATCAACATTTGTAAAATACAAGAACCCTTATGAACCCACGTCAATTTTCGGTATTGCGCGCACGAAGTCGACTGCTGCCATTTATCCGTTTCCTGATAAGCCGCGTTGATGTTGTTGTTGTTGTTGTTGTTGCTGTTGCTGCTGCTGCTGCCGCTGCTGCTGCCCCATCATTCCACGCAGGAGGTTGCACGTAGCACTTCTTTTTACCCACGCGGAAATCGAAAACAATAATTCTTAAAAGTAAGCGCACACACGCAGACACGCACGCAGGCGTGCACGCGCACGCACACGGTCTCCATGCATAAGAGCCGGGGGGAAAGGAACATTTTTTTGGCGTTCACCTGTGTTCTTTAATGCATTTTACAGCTCGAAGCAGTCGCACTGAATGGTGAAGTCAACCCAACTGCGTACACTGGTAGCCGGACGCTCCACCAGACAGAGCCATGTCCAGGGTGGGCACAAAGGACTAGAATTCTCACCTAAGGCAAAGTGATACGATCTAAAACTGTTCGGTGTAGGGAAAAGTGATGAAATGGCGCAGAATGTTACTCCATCATCGGAAAATCAAGGCTGTCACGTGACTTATGGAGGCCTTCTTGAAAGGCTTGAGTTAGTGTTCGTGCCCACCCTGTACGTGGGTGGGTGACACTGTGTCTGATATCTTAGCATAACCCAGAATTCTTCGTAATCCCCTCCAAACTCAAGGTTGCCACATTATGAACGGTGTTTGAAAGGGCTTTAGTGTTTATGCCCACTCTGAACATCCTCTCTGTACCAGATTTTTGTCTGGCAGAGTAAATTTTCACTTTCAGCGTTCCTGAAAGTAGCTGCGAGAGAGAGAGAAAAAGTGAAGGAGGAAGGAAGCATTTTCGCCGCCACCGTCAATCAAATGACGACAGGGCCCTAATTTAATGCAAGGCTTGATATAAAAAGAAAAGCTGAATAAAAAGTGTACCGAGATTGCGATCACTGGGTACAGACACTCAGTGCGTACAGGTATGTCATTATGCGAGCTGAGCTGCACAGATATGCACTTCACAGTGCAGTGCACACCTTTAACTTAGGTGAAGACACACTTACTTAATATCAGATTTTTTCCCCTCAACTTTTGAGTCTCAGGAAATATTTTTTTCCCGCCCAATCCTCTTTTACGCTAGCAGGTAGAATCAGGAAACAGGACCGATTATTCACAGTTTGCCAGAAAAAATGCATCACCTTTTTTTGCGGATCTCCCACACGCCAGCTTTACCGAACCGGGCTAACTAAGGAGATTTGCAACTTATTTTGGTGCTGGAGACCAACACTGTCCATGGATCCTGCTCTAAGTCCTGGTCGAGGCCCTGGTCGAGGCCCTGGTCGAGGCCCTGGTCGAGGCCCTGGTATAGGCACGGGTGCCCATTACAGACCCAGTTTGTACCTCTGGGCAAAGGCTCTTAAGGCAATGGAAACGAGCGACGATTGACGAATGATCTGGGACGTAGCTGATTTGACTGAAGGAAAAATCTCCGAGCAATAATTGCCGTGGACGCAGAAAGGCCCATAGCAGCCTCGCTGGGCCTGTCTTAGCGCAGCGAGCTTTTGTAGCCGACAAAAAGAAATTGGGTAACGACAGAGAGACATTCGTCATCTTTTCTTTGCGCTCCTTCTCACCAGGCATATCTGATGAGCACTTTCACGCGCTGATAGCGCAGGGGTTCACGCTAAAAAATGAGGGGGAGGACTTCAATGGCTCCACAGAAAGAAAAAAAGGGTTTCTTGTGTGCTTTTCCAATGCTTCATCTTTGTCCATGACCATATTTTGCCCTGAGCAACCATGATCAGAGAATGCAGGTGAGTGCTGGCTTGTCACGAGGTGACACAGCAGTCATGAGCTTCATTTGCATCCATCCCAAGTGCCACAGTAGCAACCAATCTCTTTTGCCACTTTTTTTGCGAGCCCGCAGCCATTATTTTTGCACGCTGAGCAGCTGCTGTTCAGGGACCCACCTGGGCAGGGCTGGACAAGGATTAGAGCGAGCCAACAGCGTCAGTCTCAACCTCCTCCTCCGTAATAACTTTCCTGATTTTGATCTTGCATAGATATTAGCTCTTGCTGGAAGCGTTATTCTGGGATAAATAATCGCGTGTTCAGATCGGCGGGTGGGCGCCTAAACAGTAAGGGGGGGGGGGGAGGGGTTAAGGGGCTAAGGGGGGGGGGTATGAATTACACCTGCAAAATCTCAGTGAGCAATGGAGGATGCAGACTAATAACACTGTCATTCCTGATTGCCTTGTCGTTGATGTCATACAGCGTAATTGGCCCAAGCTCCGTGTAAAGCAAAAAAAGTGTCCTGACAGCTTCTCTCAGCTCTGTCCAACTGCACGTGTCAGGAGTAGTGACGCGCACATACAGTGGTCCACGATTAATGTGTCATCTGTGAGACCAAAGCAAAGAGTCTCACTGAGCGTGGAGTCAACTGAACTTTGGAATGAACGAATTGACCCATTATCCGCTGATCCATTAAGTGTGGATCACTGTATATTTGCAGGTATGTGCAGGGTTACCTATCATATGTCGTGGGTAACAGACACTTCTAAAAGCGTGAGGAAAGAAGGCCTATTGTATCCTTCTCCATTACTCTCAAACCTGTACAGGGATTTGATGCGTAGGCCAAGAATCAATGCACTGAATGCACAGCTATAGTAAAGTAAGGTCCTAATATGCCGTAAAATCGTACGTGTGCACTTGCTGGCATACAGACTCAGCCATAACAAATTATGGTCATAACATTTGTTATCAACTAATATTTCTATCGTCTTTACTGACAGCTTTTGTACCATCCTTCCCTTCGCCAGCCCTTCCCGACAGCATATACAGCATGTTTCACAAATGACCCACCTAAAATGACAAACCTAAATTTCTGTGCATGCAGAAGGGCTACAGAGGTGTGCTTGGTATCGAAACAATCCTCAGTTTTTGCTCGTTTCGGAATTTGGAAAATCAGACCGGTTTGAGCCACTCTGGAGCAATTTTAACGTGCTAAATGACACATTATTGTTGGCTGATTTCTGTAGAAAAAGGGGAGGGGAAGCAAGCTGGTTAATCACATTTATGGGAAGGCTTACTTGGATCAGCATGAGTCAACTATGGAAAGAGTCAAGTAGACGTTTCAGCAGAAGGTCAATGTCACCGATTAACAAAACATTGAGATTTCAGATAAAAGGTGTCAGATAAAGGCTGATTATTGGCAACACTCAAACCTGTGATATAAAACCTGGTTTGGTTTCCAGAATTTCAATTTGAACACAATCTTACCTCTTTGAGGATTCTTCTAATACCAAACATGCAGCCGTAGCCCTTCTGGATGGGGAAAATTAAGGTTTGTGAAGGTTCAGTCCTTTCTGGGACATACTGTATCTTAGCTATTGACAGAGGTACCCCGTGTTGCTCGGATTGCTATAACATCCGCGCCATCCCGACTGTCGTGGGAGGTCGGAGATGGATTTTGAGGCCCTCTTTTGAGGCCATAGTCAAGGTCAAGCTGTCTGTGTGATCTGTTCCACCTGCGCTCTCAGTGCCGTCCATGCTCCCCGGGTCATCCATGTACTGCACGCTCTGCGCCCTAATCCTTTCTGTGTTGGGCAGGTCATCGCAGACAGTTTTCTTGTTTTCTATTGCAAATGGATGACCCAGGAGCCCCTGACCTATCTCTATCATCTCTTCTCCGTGGTCCCCCATTCTTCTGCCACTGCTGCAACCCTGCTCAATCCTGAGCAATGAACACGACTTTCAACCTCGATTTCAGCCTCAAACGTCCTCAAAATTTGCGTTGAGCCCTCCCGTGTTACTCTGCTGATGCAGAGGGTCCTCCCCGCCAAAATGGGTCCCCCTCCGTCGCGTAGTTCAGGTGGTCATAAGGAACAAACAAACAGACAAGATCACCAGGTGCACAACGTCGGACACCTTGCAGACGTCAGACACTTTGCTGTCACCAGACATGTTACCAAAAAGGACACCTTGCGTATTTTAACCACCTCGCCAAGGTTGGACATGTCGCTGACGTCGGACACATTACTGATGTCGTACACGTTGCTGACAACGGGCATGTTCCAACACCGGATGTGTCGCAAACATCAGACGTGTTTCAGGTGTCGGCAAAGTGTCGACGATATGGAACACCTTGCCACAAACAAACCCTTCTGATTTTCCAATAGAGGATAACAAATTAAGACTTACGTAACATCCCTAGGCCTTTCTTGTGCTAACGCTGAATCACGAAATATATAAGACAACTGACACCAAAATATATGCCAAATGATCGCTTTTGCCACAAAAATATACAAAATGATGGTCTAAAACCAAAGAATATCGAGGTTGCTCTGCTAAGTAGAATTATGTGGAAGGTATGGGGACAACAAAGTCTTGGTCAAACGTAAAGGTGTCGTGTCGTATCTTCAGTTTGTATCTGTATGCGTGTACGTGCGCGCGTGTGTTGACTTTTGTACAGTTCTCAAGGACATTTAAGGAAAGTCACAGCCCATTTAGTTATGCAGATGTCTGGTGTGGCTTTTTTTCACCCTGTTACGTTTATCGTCCACGAGCTCCTTGTTATCATGTCCACCACCTGACCTCTCCTGTTCCTTGACCCCTTTGGACGTCCAAGCACCGACTGAGCTCCAGAAAAAAAGAGGATTTTTTTGCCAACCTGGTGTGTGCTTAATTCCTTCCTGCTGGGGAGAATTAATGAATCGCCCCAGCTCCTTGCTTGCTTCCTTATGGCAGTAGGGATTGCTGAAATCACCATCACTCATGAACGGTGCAATTAAAACATGATTTAGGCGATCCCCGTCAAACGAAGGTCGAAAAGAGAAAGATGGGGGGAAGATCTCTGTAGAGGAGAAAGGACAGAACAGTACTGCCAAAGATCTACAGGGTGATTCCCTTCTAAGGACACTTCACGAAGGGTTTTCTTTGTAAGGACACTGTCGAGGGTCTGACTTCCATGGTATCCGAAGGCTGTGCTACGGGGCAGCTCAATTTCGGGGAGTCCGAAACTTGCGAGATCAGACCACCCGGTGGAGCAGGCGTAGACAAAGTCGACTGTGATGACGGGCCAAAGACGTCCCACGACTGCAACTTTTGTGACATGGAAAATGAGGACAACGGCAGCAAATGGAAAGGCTCCTCCTACACAATTGTCAAATTAGAAGCCATTTTAAGTGATGACCAAGCTGAAATTATGAATGATGCATCTCGCTGCGCTTGTGCAACTTATTACGCCAGCAGAGTCACTCGTTTAGTGCTACAGCACTTTCACATGTCTCTAGAATGCCTCACCCTGTACGTGAATTCTTGGCCAGGACGGAGTTCACCCATCTTACAGCTGGAAAAAAGTCCACCCTCAGTACTCAATGCCGCAGCAGTTTGTGACGCCCAGAGTGTCCACACAAAGTGGCACGGTCTGGACATGAGTTCTTGGCACACCACGTGGCAGCTCTATCGCTGAGAAACGGTCCATACCTCTTTGATTGCCTCCATCCATTACTCCCTCGAACTGTCTGACATTTAGCGTCGCTCATTGGCACTGATCAACAGCAGGAGGGGGGTCCGGAGATGATGATAATGAAGAGAGCTGGACAGCAAATATGGAGAGCAAATGATATCCACTTTCGTAGAGATTTATCGGACCAATTCGTATAGACGGAGCAAAGAAAAGGAAATCATTGACTGATGACTCCGCTTAAAGTGTACTAATGGCCTTATTAATGTGGCAAAGCTGTACTATTTTTGCATTGAGCCCCACTTTATATCTGTCAAGTGAATGTGCATTCACTCGAGGTCAAGGCATGAATCATCATGCACTCGAGTGGAAGAAGAAATCATCTTGTGATTTGGCGCTCTTTTCCCCTCTCAGCAAGGATCGGTCAATGTCCCAGTCTTTCAAGGACCTCGACGACTCTCGTACCTCTTAATTAAAAAAAAGGCCTGGAGTCCTTGAGATGAAGAAGAAGAAAAAAATATAAATGAGAAATTGAGGCCGAGCAGGAGGGGCCTGTCTAGTTCATCTAAGCTGACGTCACATGCATGTACCACAACTGATACAAGGAAAATGTCGGTTCTCCTGACACAACCTTGTTTCGCTGCAGCTTTTTTTTTATCATCATACTGTACGAGAGTGGATAAAAATGACCAGCTATGCATGGCCAGCCTGTGCATTGAGCTTAAGGCTGAACTGCCTCAGTTGTGTGATCATTCTCCAATAGGAAATGATGTCGCTCTGTGCACCCTACACACTCTTCAAGCACAACATGCACTCTGTACACAGTGTTCACACCCTGTACACTCAGAAGAATCGGGACTCTCTCTGTTGTTTGCACACTCTATGCACATAGCGTATCTAATCCCGTGCGTATGCTACACGGTGTTGTGTTATTATAACCGATTAAAAATGTGGTTCCATCTCAAGGTTGGATTGTGTTTGTATAACCAATTCTCTTTGCCTAGGTAGATACATGCTGGGTGGGCACAAACTAAATTTTTACAACCTCACCTTAGGTAAATCACTGATTTGGTTAGGGAAATGTACACTTATATTATAACATACGGTAAAATTTCATTCAACGATCTCCCTCCCATCCGAAAATCAATGTCAATATTATTCAATAACGCCGCATATCAGCATCATCCATGTTAACAAAGACACCACACACAATTTTATGCAATCATCCCCAGGGTTGCTACGTTCTGAGCTCTGAACGGTTTCTGAATGGGTCCATCCTGTCCGTAGCTTCCTCGACAACGATTCTTTTTACCCAAACTTCTTCAGGGTTACCATATTACCAACATTCTAAATGGTTTCAGCTGTGTCTGCCATCTGAATGCACAAACGTACACGTATCCAATGAACATGTCATGGTTGCTGCTTAGTTTGCCATATATCTTTCTCCATCACACCAGCAGCAAAGGAAAACAATTTCACAGTCATCAGAGAAAAAGACGTCGTGATAGCCTCGTTAGGCCTCTCCCCGAAGGCCTTGCTGGCGGGCCCACATTATGCAGTGAACTTGACATTGAAGACTGCGTATTCCTCTCTTCAGATTCCTTTTTCACGACCAAGTAGGCCCTGCATTGGCTCATGTGGCAAGAACTTTGAGTGCGAACAAATCGAGACCTTCACACTAGTACCTAAAGAATCTTTAGTACTAATCAGCAGTAAAAAAAGCCAGCTTTTTTAATGCTGCTGCACCTCGATCGGTCACAGTGTCTGCCTAATAATAACTTCCTTTTTTACCTGCTCTTATTTATTCCGCACTGTTTGACCCATGCTTAAGGGCTGTGAAGTTAGCTGAAAATCCAGCATCGTCATCTTGGAAAACAAACAGTGGAAGCAAAAACTCAAGAAGAAATTCAAAGATAGATAAAGGAGCTTCTCTCCATCAGACACGAGCATTGAGATAGATACATTCCAGTACAATAAGGCCTAGATTTAACCACATTTTCCCCAAAAACTGAGACACAGAAGAAGTAGAAGTAAAACTACCTTGGCAATTGCTCATCGTCATTTTCTCCATCCCCATTCTTTTCAGCTTGATCAGAATTAAGGCTTGATTGATACTTCTATCGCTGTACCAAGGCTAAAAAGTTTTTGAAAAGCTACCCGACCGTTAAATCGAGACGTTACTGTCATCCAAGCATAATGCAGCACCTTCCCCCCCCCCCCTCTCTTTTTTGTGCTTCATCTGTCTGGTGGAGTTAGCATCATCCCTGACGATCACGCCACCGTCCTCATTTGGAAAAGAAATCCTTGGTGTTGCCAAAATTCGTGGACTGACTTGAACAGAATTCGTCTCCTTGTCTGTGGAATCAAAGCCATATGCAGATGGTCCAGACCAAACTGGGAGAGGAAGAAGCAACTCTCGTTTACTTCCTCTGATCCACTTTTTTTAAACCTTCTTCTTTCTGTCAGCTATATCAGATAAGCCTGGCCTGGTACTGAAACATGTGTGTGTTCGTGCGTATATAACGTTTGTGCTACCGTGCGAGTAAAAAATGTCCCCTTCCTTGACACTTTCATGTTGTTTATACTGTGTAGGAGTAAAGGTACATACACAGGTGATCTAAACTGCGTAGTGAAACATTTAAATTTTCGTCCAAGTAGGCAAGAAAACATTAACAATGCAATGCATGCAACAATTTAGGTCTTGAGGGGGCCTCCTAGAGCCTCGTTGTCGACTTTTCAGCTCATACTTCACATATACTTCATGCAAAAGGATTGTGTTCTTCACTAACCATATTCTGTCTATCAAGTGTATATAGCCTACGGACTGACATGATGATTTTAGCTGGTCTACGTCTCGTTGTTGCATTTGAACAAGTGGTTTAGTTTTAATTCAACTTTATTGTAAAAATGCTTATCAAAACTTTTTGCAAAATCAATTCATCAAAATCGTATATGAATCCAAAGGTGGACTTGAACACTGTTTTACCACTAGAATAGACACCTTAAATCTCCCTTTGGAAGGTGAACCATTCCTCATATCTTCCTCCTTTCCTTTCCAAAGTGAATGTACAAATATGCCTGAAGAACAACGATTAGCAGCTGGAGAGTCGATGACGAAACTAGAGAGAAAAACCCCTTAAAGACTTTGCAAGTGGCTTTTTGTTCTCTAGTTACAGCACAAAAAAGTGACTCAGAAGGACTTTACAGCAACCTTCTATGGGGTGACGAAGAAGTTCCGTCACACGATTTGAAATTGCCGCCCCCCCCCTCAGCTTCACGTCTCGGCTTGTTTCATCTGCCCAATCCTTGCGGTGAGAGCTTGAGCACAGTCTGGAGGCCCTGAAGTCCTCCGTGATGATGGAGTGCAAGGCCAATTGGCGTTCCACCAAGGCCGCGGAGGTTACTGGTTACAAGGCTCTTGGTGTCACAATGACAATAATATTGACAATAATATTGAATGCTTCGTGAAAAAGACTGGTTAAACGAGGCTAATTGAAGTTATTGGCCACCTTGTAGAATATTTTCCGTGTTTATCCTCTCTCTTCTTTGCCCATAGCAACACTTCCTGTGCTTCCCAGGGGAGGGGGGCAAAGTGGGGTTGGGGGAAGGGGCAGCAGCACGTGCGTGGGTCGTTAATGGCACACATTGAATATTCAACAAGAGTGGGGAAAACGAGCTCCGTGCAAGTCTGAAGCTTCCAGAATGTTCAAGAAAGAGAGACAAGTTCTTAGTGATGCGTGAATTCCACTTGAGGCAGCAATTGGCATGATGGCAATTTCTAACAAAAGAGACAAATCATCCAGCGTCATTGAAATTCCTCTTCTGTAGCATAACAAATTGCTTAGATATCGTCTCTGCTGCTGCTGAAGCAGGTGATCAAAAGTTAAGAAGTTCCGATATTCCAAGGTTGAATTCTCACAGGAAAGGACACTTGAAGTGCATTTTGGACGTCTCCTTGCACCTAACCAGGCCTGGTCTTACTTGACTAACCTAACTAATCTAACCTGGTCTAACCGAACTTCACTGAGCTAACTGAGCTCACCCAACTGTGCCAAGTCGAGCTAACCAAAGTGTCTATATCGAGGTTCGACTGTGCGCAAGAACCCGTTCGTTCCCTTCTACATAAATCACATCGCCTCAGCACAATTTAGCTCTTCCCAGATGATAGTGATGAGCCTTTTGATACCGAGGGGATAAAGTTATGTCTTCTCTCCCCCTATAGACATGCATGGGGAGAAGAAAAACCCTATGTAATAAGACACCTCTACATAATCTCCTTGGGTCGTCTGAGCCTCCAAGAGCCTGCAGTTCTTTACACCTCCATTTCTTTATGACACAGACGTCGTCGTCGCCAATTGAAACGTCAGTGTAGATCATGTGCATATGGGTAATAACGTGCCTTGAGACTCCTTCAACTTCCATATAAATGTGCAGAAATGGGCTGATTACACCTCATTGTCCGCCAAGTCACCCACGGGGATTTCGGCAGCCCTCTTGACAACAGGAGGTGGGCAGGGGTGGGAGGAGGGGGAACAATTGAGCAATCTGTGTGTGCGTAATTGGGCCAACTACGTGGACAAATTGAGGCAACTGAATTGCACTCAATAGCCGGGGGTGACGCAAACCATGTGGGGTCTGCACCGGACTCAGACGTTCAAGGAAGTGGACGGGAGCAAAAATGTTGGCCCAAAACTTGGACAGTTGTTGGGTCTCCTCTGTTGGCTCAAACGTTTGTGTCCAACATACGTGGCTTCACTTATCATGATGCACTCTTTTGTTTCATTGGCCGGGCGGATGGGTCAGCTGACTTCAGCTCACATGATGTACAGGGTCATCCAAGGAAATGTAGCCCATTTTTTTTTTGCTAATTGCACATTAAGATTTTTTGCAAAAACGAGAATGGTCCCAAAATGTTGACGAATAATGTTGGAATGCATTAGAGAATAAAAATTTCAAAGTTACTGCTGCACACCATGATGACGGCCTTCAACCTCTTGATGGGTGTAGCAGTGCAGGTCTGCACGTCCTCCTCGATGATGGAGGCCTCCTTGAGCCTCGTCGTCAGGAGATTGACATTACGGTGAACATCATATGAAGAAACTATATTCAAAGGGAAGAAACTCAAATATATCAGAGTGTTGACACACTACATCTCAATTTCCTTGTACAGCCCTGCTTATGTCATTGGGCAGAGGCTTCAACTGTGTTCAGCTTACTTGACTTGATTTTCCAGACAAAGCAGCCAGTTGTCATCTGGCAAAGTGGAGTCGAGCTACTCGAACATTTCAGATGATTCCTCCAATCTTGTTCACTGGCCCCAGGCACAAGGACGTCTTGGACACAAATATTCAGGAAAGGCGGTTTATTGCTTCACAAATATGGCTCTTTTTCCCCTTCTTCCACTCTCTCCGTGACCCCTCTGGGGATCTTCGCACACACACACACACACACACATTTCGTCATTCTTCCAATAAATCCTTTTCTGGTAAACTGCAGACAAAGGCAGAATTGACTGGGACAAAACTCTCGATCCTCCCTCCCCCCTTTGAAAAATAAAATAAAAAAAGATGAGGAACCCCTCGAGGGCTTTGTCAGTTTTTGATTGCGCGCGCTCGTCTCTTTCAGAGTGGAGCAACCCACGCTGAAGGTCTTAGCCGAAAATGAAACGTTCGCATCTCCCCAATAAAGCCAATTTGGGTCGGACGTGGGTACTTTTTGGGCACCTTTTGGGCAGACAGGAAGACACGATGCTTCCAGAGACGAAAGATGAGCTCATAAGTCTTAGAGCTCTTCGATTTAACGCACCTACTGCGTCACTGTGAAGTGCGCGGCTTCGCCCAAGTCCGCGCAGTACTGAGCGATGTGAGGCAGACGCGTGGGCGGGGGCACGCAGGACACGCAGCACTCAGCAAGCTTCATTGTGGTGATTCCGCTAGCTTAATGTCTTTTCGTATACATACGTACACCCATACGTGCGGGGGGTGGGCTTTTTTGGGGGGGAGGGGGTAACTTTTATGCGTGGGTATTTTATTCACATTTTTTCATGAAGTAGTAATGGGCGATCATCGGTAAAATGGTTAATTATGCTATTTTTGTCTAATGGCTTTAATTGTTTGAAGGCATTTATTAGTTAACCTGGAAGGAGAGTTGGAGACCGACAAAAGTACAGAAGCTTTTAACTTCAATCTTTGGAAAGTGAAATAGTCTCTATTGGGATTCATATCCGACACTGAAAAAACACGGGTGCTTTCTCTCATCGCCCTTGCAAAAATTTCGGCGAAATTTTTAGGCAACAAACTAAACCAAGACGAGACGAGCCAGTTCACGATCTGCCCACATTAAAACGAACGCTATTGATTTGTTGCCCTAAGGAGAATTAATAGTAAAGTTATGAATCCAATCCTCTAGTCAGTATACAGAAACCAAAGCCACAAAATTAGGGTGCTTTGTCCAAGTTTTTGATATTTCAAGCTCGAAAATTCAGTTTTGTTGAAGTTTTTGAAATTTGAAGCTCAAAAATTCGGTTTTGTTGAAGCTTTTGAAATTTGAAGCTCAAAAATTCGGTTTTCTTGAAGTGTTTGAAGCCCAACTGTTAGTGTGTACCAATATACGCCTTTAATGATTCTTCTTCTTTTTCAACTTGTGTACCTCTATCCTCAACCCACACGCGCGCCCGCAAGAGCGGAGGCCCAGGCAGGCCCTGGGCCTGAGAAATGTCATCCATCTCCCTCGAGATCAGAGGGGCTCCAGCTGACGTCTAACCAATGTAAAGTCTTTGATAAAATCGCTCGTACGCCCAATGTTAGTTATTGCTGCTCCCATTCTCAGCCGCGACATATGGGGTGGGGTGGGAGGGGGTATCAGTGCGTCATATTTTGCCGCTCCCCAGACAATTGCTTTGCCTTACATGTGTGTTCACTGTCAACACACGGAATAAAATTGGGTCCTTTCCTTAGAAATGTACGACCAGACTTTTGTTATGATTGTAGAAATTTAGATGTTGCACTCGTTCCGCCATGTATGTGCATACAGGGTGCGTCAACACCAGCTATCATCCCCCCTCCCAACATTTGCCCGTACGTCCAACACAGTCTGATCAATGAGCGCCTGCTCATATCGGACTACTTCTGTGCCACCCCAAACAGTGTCGTTAAAAGGCGGACCCGGGAAGGGTGAGAGAAATTTTTGCCCCATTGGGGAAATATTATTGCATTGCGACGTCGCTTTATCATAGGTTAGACTGCATCAGCGTGCAATCACGCATCTAAGGAAAGCCTGTGTGCGTACAAGAGAGAGATCCTCGTCCATGCAGTACGTTGCGAACGCGCGTGACTGCGTGAATGAGTGTGTCTGAAAGAGAGATGCATAACAGGTATACGTGCATTGTGTGTATGTGTGTGGAAGGAAGAGATACATATATGTACACTGTATGTGCGTGAAGGAGAGAGATACATATACGCCCAATAATAAAAGAAGGCACCCCACCCAATTTCTAATTTCCATCTGCCATGACCCAGATGCATTCATAAAGGCAAATTGATGGAAGCTGAAGAAAGTTCTCTCGCTCTATTTCACGCACGCACTTTGGTAGACCCCGTGCAAAATTGCATTGACATTAATTGCATCAGCGAGATCTGAATCTCTCTTGTGTGGAAGAATCACGACTTTTGTGGCATTAAATCCCAGTGCTTGATTGCGCTGGACTCACAAGAAGGTTTCACTCTTGCACGTACAGGGCGGCCTGAGGAGAGTCGCAGTGTTGTTTTCCGCCGTCAGAGTGGGTGGCAAATCTCCTCCGGCCACCCTGTAGTCCCAGTACAGTAGCATGGCGTTACTCACTGAGGCCCCTTAAAGGCTCCACTGCAGGAACAGTTGCCTGTTCGATGTGCGGGGGTACAATGTGGACCCTGGAGATTCGCATTATCTGTTGCCTTGAGCCTTCGAAATCAGTGGCACATCAAATTGGTCCACCCTGTGTACGCTCCACACACCAATCTTTCCTGCACAGCCAGAGAAAACCTTCTCCTTGCACCGAGCAGCACTGAAAGCAGGTTGTTTTAGCCTCTCCACCTGCTGAAATGAGTCGTCCAGGTATTCAGCGAATTTGCCAGGTGCTGTTTTCTCCAAGGGTGTGGCTGCTAAGAACCAGTAGCAGCGCATTTTTTGTCTGTCTAATTGAGCAAAGCTTGGGAGTTGCTGCGACAATGTGGATTGACAAATTAAGGGCCCATTTACACGGCCTGAGAAGGTTAAGTTGAAGAGATTTTTCACCATGGAGCAAAGAAGAAATATGGGTGCTTCCTCACGTTACTCCCAGGGATGGGCACTTCTGCTAAGTAATTTGTGTCAATTATGCCCAAAAATTTTACGTGCAAAAACACGTAGTAAAACGGGGAAAGTTAGAGGGGCGAAGCAAAAAAATTGCACTTTGCGCATGCTATATTTCTTTGCAGCAGCGGCAAGGCAAAAAAATTGGCTCTTTCTAAGAGAATGCACATCGGAACTCAGAATGTCTTCAAAACAGTTCAAAAATTCGAAGAAAATGGCTGATGCCACTAGATGAGATAACTATGCAGAAATGTGCCAAATGTACAATAAAAAGTTAAACGGCAAAACATATTAAGAAATGTCGACCTCTGATCATTTTTGAAGGCTGCGTCAGAAAATGTCGTACAGAGCTGATTTCGGCATCATTGGACTTCTGATCTATCAAAGCCTCATTATCGTGGCAAGAAGTTGCAGTTCCTAAAAAATTAAATTTTTGCTCATATATTTATATACATGCATATGTGATTAGTCATTTATGGCCTGCAAAAAAGGTCTCTAAATTACCGCATCCGACACTGTATCTGTCATCTCTGGGCAAGTATAGGGGTTCAACTGCTTGTTTTTACTCATTATCTGTGCGACGTCAGAATGTGAGTAGATCATAGGGGTTGGGGCAAAAAAGAGGCTGAGGTGAAGTAAATAAACACCTCGTTATTACCTGAATTTATTGCGGGGACAATTTATGGCCAGTTGTGCTTACATCAAACAAAACATTGAAAAATTTTCAGTCCTGCGGTGCCAAAATCTGCTCTGTACGACATGCAGTATGTGAAGGCCTTTTCTGCCACCGAGCCGTTATATGTGTTATGCGATATCAGAGGTGGATAAAAACTGCAAATAAAACGCATGAGAACTGCAAAAAGAACTTTCTAAAGCGAGGAAACCCTGAAAATTCTTTTACTCATACTCAAAACTAAAAAAGAGGGCCCAAACTGCAAACTTATTGGCCACTTTGGACAACTCTACCAAAGAGGCCTGTTGTGGGCATAATGTCCCGCCCTCGGACAATAAGCGAAGTAAGGCCACGGACAGGTCGAATCACCTCGGTCAAAACAGCATTTAAAGTTTACAAGGATATAACTCCTTTGTATATTTACTTAGTACTTCTTAGTATTTCGGCAACATCTTTTAAATGTGTAGTTCCGCTATAAAGCGCCATAAATAAAGTATTGCAGTCCATTGAAATCTGAAAAAAATGGTGATTTAATGCTTGGCCGGAAACCTTGAAAGTTTTGAAACTTGTTCATGTGCTTTCTGTGAAGCTAGAACCCAGAGAAAATATGACTTTTGTGAAAAAGTGACCGCTTCATGATCTGACCACAAGTGACCAAGCCCAAGGGTCCTCAGTGGCATTCCAAAATTGACCCCTTTTCCAACGAAGCCTAATGTTCGCATAACTATACTCATATATATACACTTACATGTGCTACTCATCCCTAATTATCAGTGATCTCATCCTGAGGAATTTCAATTTGTTCACCCAGAGGCCCATTGGAAGCTCTCGACACCACACACAACTTTCGGCTGTGCGTGCGCTATTGGCCGACCCTTGTGTGGAATATTCATCGGTCCATCTACCGTGGTAAGTACCTCAAAGGGGTGAAAGTGATTTACGATTCCGCTGAGGAAACTCCTTTTTCTTTTCTCTTAACGGTTCCGCGCATAAAAGGCAGAGAGAGAGAGACCTGTGCAGTAATACAGTGGTAATGATGAAAGATCGCTGCTTGCCTCAACAGAAGGGGAAGGACTCGAACTCTGCCAGACAAAAGTGACTAACAAATCTGCAGCAGTCACATTGGCCTGGCTGGTGGAGGCACCAGCTCGAAGCCTCGTGTGTCTTCTCAGAATTGTGTGGACAATTAGGTCGATGGAGCTGAACGCAGGTGAGGCCAACTGTCTGGTCGAGAAAGTCACGCAAGTCAAGTGATCTGATGTCAGCTGACACATCTGTCTGGCCAATAAGAACACAACAAGTCAAGTCCGGTGAACTGAAGACATGCGAAGGCAGCCCAACCCATCTGTCTGGCCAAGCAAGTCGTGTAACTGATGGTAAACGACTCGTGTTGAATAGAGAGGACAGAAATGAAGAAAGATGTCTAATAAGACTACGCACTCGGTATTTTGAACCGGTTCATTTGAGATGCCTTTCATTCCTGCGTCGACACCCTGTGAATTCTCAGGGCTAATTAAGTGAAACTGTTGACTGCGAATCGTTAATCTACCTCGTTTCTGCAAAGAAAAACTGCCTTGGAAAATTCGTACACGCACACACGTACACAAGATGGAGATGTCAACGAGATTTGCACAGGAATTTGCGCCGCCTCTGCTTTGAGCTAAGATTAAGCCTTCACCTTCACATATTTTATGGAAAGGCTTAAGGATACGGAGACGTATCAAGTTCCATGGAGACAGTGCGGTTTATCTTGGCTCTTCTCACAAGCTCAGCTGCGCTGATTATATAACGTTGTCATGCCCTACAGTGCGCGGACAGTGGGAGCCTCATTCATCGTCCTCAATTTTCAAGGTGTCGAACACGAGTCCCAGGGCAACTCTGATCACCTGACGTCAAGTTGAAAGTTGCAGAGATAATCATGAGCCATTATTATCCATGACCAAGAGGTGTGTCCAAAGCTGGCCTCGATCACAATGACATGCTTGATCCCCACGAGCAAAAGTCTGGCACCTTGGACAACCTGTCTTGCCATCACATATTAACAGGATCAATCCCCCCCCCCCCAGGTGTCCTCCTCGGCCAATCATCCAACAAAGCCCTGTGTCCGATGCTAATTTTGGATCACACCGTAGGTGGGTCGATGTGCACGGGGAGGAGAGCGAAGAAACAGCTCTGTCCTGCTTTGGAAGATTCAACTTCAACCACTTCAGCACCTTGGACAACCTGTCTGGCCATCAGGAATTGGCGAGATCGATCTTCCTTATTTTTTTTAATCCACATTGGCATAAAACTTTCTTTAAGAATTCCGTACAATTTCCTTATCCACCCTGTATCAGCAGTCCGAGAAAAGACTTGTCAAACCAACTCCTCTGGGCGATTCATTCACTTTTGCACAAGCTAGCGTGACATTGACGGAAGGGGTCGTCGTCTCCGTCGTCTCCACCGACGTCGTTGCTGTGGGCAAGCGCGCAAAAGCTCGCACGCACGCACACGGCCTGACAAACATGCTGGAAGGGGGGGGGAGGCAAAAAAGGGGGAGTCCTCGAGTAAAAACACTTTAGCATCAGGAATAGAGGGTTCGAGTGAGCCAAGAGATGCGGTGCTTGTCAAAGGAGGTCGTCGGCGAACGACGAAATAGCGTGCCTACTTTCTGGATTGTGACGTTCGGCGTAACTGAGGAGAGACAAGAGGAAAACGAATCTCCAGCACAACCCGGCCTGCCGCGTCCGTCATTCCCCAGAATCACAGATTGTGTTTGAGCTGATGACCCAACCTTTGCATGGGTGCCAGCCAGAACTTTTCTCACGAGGCCTTTAAAATGTGCCGGCTGATGAGTGGACAGTCAAGCATTCGATTTCTGTTTGTGGAGAAAAAACATTCCTCTTCCAGCCTTTTCGACAAGTACCAAGTATTGTCACGAGGCTACACATGGCCAAATTCAGCGAATTACATGGCCAAATTTGATGAAAAAATCACCTGAGATCGTCACGAACAACGAAAAAATGTCCAAACTCGACGAGACAGGTGCCAAACTCAATAAAAACATCCAAGTTGATAAAAACCATCAAATTTGATATATTGATCAACAGATGTAATGAAAAAAATCACCAACTTTGTGAATGATCACCAAATATGCTGATAGAAAGTGCCACATTTAACTAAAAAGACGGCCAAAGTTCCCCATTGGTGCTGTTGGGTGTTCTTTCTGAGTTACCCTTCTTCCTGGTCTTGCCACTCGCTCACTTCCCATATCTTTGACCACTGTTGTTGAAACAACGTAATGATGAAAAGCTCCCCCCCTCTCAACGTCAGGAAGATTAGTTCTTTCAGTCCAGGGCGTCCCCACAGTCAAATGTGACGTCACCAAGAACATGAATGCAACCAAGTGTGAGTAGACATGGCTCCGGCCTCTTGTCTTCGGCACCCCTTGTACTACGTACCCACCGCAGTGCATCGATGTTGGCAGTGCTGGCCAACAAAGGTTTTGCATTGGGCAGTGAACGAAGTCACTGCTGATGGATGTCCGACTTCTGGAGTCGGACACGACTTCCTCGGCCTGCGTCAGGCAAATCGGTGCGGATCTGGTGTGCAATGCAAAATGCAAGAGTCTTCTGGCATGATAGAAGACGTTTTCTTTTAGAAAGTTTTTCCTCACTTTTTGTGGTCAATTGCACTGAACTCTACAGGGGTTCCGCAGCAAGCTAGCAAGGTAGGAAATATGACCCCAGCCCATATGTGCTTGTATGGGAAAGGTCACTTTTTCCCCTTTCTTGATCCCCCTCAAGGATTTAATCTCAGTACCCGGGCGCGTTTTATCTGCTGCCTTTATGACCGAATTAGCCCGCTTGACGTCATTCGTCATATCAAACACTCTTATTATTATTACAACGCATTATGAAATGATCCCAGTTATTAAAAGAGGCTTTAAAGTTAATGAGATTTCAGGAAGCGGCCGCCAAAGTCTTGAATCTGCCCGCACATAACTTTTGGGTAGCTGCTGGGGGGACTTTCGAGGCTCATTATCGGCTTGTTAATGGAGGGGGGACGAAAAATGAGGCCACCCCACATGTGGAAGCTTGGGCGAGTTTTGTGTCGTTCAATTCCCTGGCCGGTGAGTTTGCACATTTGGCAACCACGAGGATTTGCAGTGATTTGGCCATTTGCCCGACTCTATTGGATTGCGTAGCCTTGAGCGTCCGGACTCCGGACACCCGGCTCGATATTTGGGGAATTTCGTCTGCTGGCGATTATTGACAGAAGCTAATAGTAAACAACCTAAAGTCAAAACAAGTCAGCTTGTTGTGAGTCGACCAGAAAAATAAGAACAGCTTCTTCTGTCAAACTGCAGACATTTCATGTCATTTTGCATTTGCGAACGCAAACAAACAGCAAAGAGACCCTGAAAATGGAGGCCTAATTACTCTGCAAAGGCATGCATCAAGTTGCCACAGCCTCTGAAGAAGAGGAACATTGTGCAAAAGCTCGTTAAGGTTGCCACATCCAGGGGGGAAAAAATGGTTCCACCATGGCAGGGAGATTTATTATTCTGACTGAAGAAAAGGGGGGATTTCCCCCCGCCCCCCTTCATTCCCCCCCCCCCCCGTTCCCCCCCGAGCTGCTAAGAGGCTTGAGCGTGACGATCTCAGCCCACTGGACTGAAAAGGAGAGGGGGCATTTTCCCAATTTAGTAGTTCCTTGTAATTCTAAATTGGGGAAATGTCGAATTTTGAATGAAGGTCGCCTAAAATGTCAGCACACATTCGTATGTTGCCGCCTTGTCCTACAAGTGCCAGCTACATTCAGGCGTCCTGCCTCAGCTTTCAAAGCGTCGACCCTGCTTCAATTGGCAACTCTGATCACCTGACGCGAAGTTGAATGTTGCAGTGATAATCATGACCAAGTTATACACGACCAAGAGGTGTGTCTAAAGCTGGCCTCGATCACAATGACATGCTCGATCCCAACGAGCAAAACTCTGGCACCTTGGACTGGTCTTGCCATCATGAATTAGCAGGATCAATTCCCCCCCCCCTCCCCCCTCCCAAGCCCCGAGATGTCTCCATCAGTGAAACCATATACCCTTGGCAACTCTGTCGTGGTCTTGAAGGGTGAACTGCGACAATTTCAACACCTTTATTATCCTGATGATAACCCTACAAATCATGAATCACACCGATCTGAAAAATCCATGCAATTTCACTATCCACCCTGTATCCCCAATCCGAGAAAGGCCTACCTCGGACGCTCGTTGTGGGCCACACTGTACGCCCGTGCGAGCTCAGCAGCTACTCAATACCTCCCGTTCTGTCTGTGTAGAAAAAAAAGAACCCACCTAAGCTGCATTAATTTGGCATTAAGAGTATTCCACGCACGCACACGTCTTCACAGATGATGTGTCTGCCTCCTCGCAATATAATGCACGCCCATCATTGACGGTCAATTGAATTCTGTGGATCATTACTTGCTCGCCGTAGTACGTGCATACGGGGTGGCTCAAGGCGGTTCGACTCTCCTTTTTTCGGTGGCAGACAACACTGCGCATCTCCTAGGCCACCCTGTAGTAACCGAGTTTAGTCAAGAGCAGCTGTAGAAAAACAGAAAGAAACAAAGAAAGAAAGAAAGAAAGAGCTCCAATAGTATTTCTAAAACGCTTGGTCTGTCAGCAGAGGCGTGAAAAAAAGACACGTTGAATATTCCTCGTTCAAGCGAACTGTGAAGAAAAAAAAGTGTTGCATTCAGCAGTCACGCGATTCAGGAACCAAAAAGAAGTTGGGGGAAGTTTTGGCACCACCCACGCATGCACACACACACATACACGCGCGCGCACGCACGCACGTACGCTTCTTCCTCCTTCGCGGGGTGGCAGAATTTTTGCCCCCGTTTCCCCCCCCCCCCCCCCAATCCTCTTCATCCCAAATCTTTGCTTCTGCCCACGTCATCTCCGCACCTCGAGGTGCTCGCGCACTCGCACTTGTATCAGTCAGTCACTTCCCCGGTTGTGAGAGCCCGTTAGAACCCTTTACCCACGACGAATAAAAAGAAAATTGAAGGAGAAGAACCACGAGTGCCTGAGCAGCTGACTTGAGGAAATGTTGCACAGGTGACGCTTCAGTTTTTCGCAATTTTTTTGCCCCTGCCCATCGTCATCGTCCTATCATGGGCTGCTGTTGTTATGTTTTGCCCCAATTAGAGTTCTGGCAAGCCCCGGGCAAGATTATGAGTGTTGCCAGATTTCTCTTTTCCTCTGACTGATCCCGACGTGGAAGCTGGCAAAAATGGAACGAGTTCTGGCCAGGTTCGTTCGTGAAACAAGTCCTTTAAGGTCCACTTGTAGCTTTATGTAGCTATGGCCGCATCACTCAGCCCAACTAAGTTTGAAGCTCTAACTTCGACTATAACTAGCCTCTGGTTGCTAGATTCTGACGACAGTGGAGCCTAAATTGTGATTATAGTAGCCAGCTCCAGTGAAAGGCATAACTTGGCTGACCTTAGCCAGCCTTAAAGGCTCTTCCGAGGTTAGGTCAGGTTACTAGGGTTACAGCCTCAGTAAAAGTGTAACTTCCTCCCCCCTCCCTTAAAGTAGCACTTTACCCCATTTTCTTGCCAGGCATTTTGATCTTGCACCTGACATCGTGTCTTTTTTCCTTGTTTCATTTCCCAATTATCGTGTCTTGGTGTCAGGCCCTCCTCAGCGGGAGTCACTGATCTCTCTAGGGCAGCCGCCGCGGAGGCCGAAGCCGCCGAAGCCGCCGCAGCCGCCGAAGCCGCCGCCGCAGCTTTCAAAGAGAGCACAAAAAAGGTCACAGTTGAAGGTATCAGCTTAGACCCCTTTGATTCCAAACACGACACGGTTATTATGAATGCATGCATGCATGCCTGTGCCATAATAACAGGGGACCTCAAACAAGACCGCTTTTGTGTCCCCCTCGCCCCACAAGTGTGATATTACAATCTCCGATACTTTATGAATGAGTTGAACAGCCTTAGCAAAGGTGGGCGCGAGGCCCAAGAAGTCCTGGGCGAGCAGGTCCGATTACTTTTGCCGCGTGTTCCGTTTCCCTCCCACCCCGCGCCGTCTGCCCTGACGCAGCAGTTAGCAGAAGCAGGCAAAAAGAACCAGACCGAGGGGTCAAATGCGTGAGGCCTCTATTAAGTGAAAAACAGGGCAAAAAAGAGGCTTCATAGTTTATCTCTTGCTTTAGCTAATGGAAATTCCGTCAAAATGGGGGCGTAACGAGAATTGCTTCTCAGGACAGAAAAAAAAGACTCTGCCCTTGAGGGACTCAGAGTGTCAGTCCGTGCTGAGTGCGTGCGAGCGCGCGCGCGCGCGCCACCAAACGCCGGGTTTTTTTTTTGCTCCTTATGCACTTCCCCCTTCAAGAAAACACTTCCTATCCTCGCTTAATTGGAAGAGAATCCTCCATTATGCAGAACGATCTGTCAATATTGTTACAAGGACAAAAATGACCAATTTTCCTTACTTCATGCCCGATCCATTGAGCAGCTGACAAGGATTAAGACGGATTAAGACAGCCAACAGGGTGCGTCATACAAACGTCCCATTGTAAGCCAGGGTGGAACAGGACAGGGAGACCCATGCAGCGGTCGAGGGGCAGTCAGTAGAAGTAGAAGTAAGGACGGTTGCAGTGAGTAAAAGTTAGTACAAGTCAGCGGGATTGAGCAAAGGTAAGCAGAAGTGAGTCAGACGTCAAGTAGTGACAAGGAAGGCTGCGAGCGTGACAGCATCCATGTAGAGCCAATTGAAAAGAAAACTCATCACTGACTGAGCCTTTCTTATAACGCACGTGGTCATGCACAGTGTGGCTCGAAACACCCTTCGACCCTTTCAGGCTGTGAGCATAGTGGAAGGGTGCCTTTGAGCCACACTGTACGTACGTCCTGAGGATGACAATCCCGAAGACACCTGGAAGAAAGTTTCTTTTCTTTGCCTTTTTTTTTCGTCCCTGGCTACTGTGTACGCAATGTTTGCTTGATGATGTTTTTCTCCTGGCACCATTCAGTGAAATTTCCCCCTCCCCCCTGCAAGAGCAACCAAGGTGAGATCGCATTTCCTGGCAGACAATCTACAGATTTACCTGCGCGCATGCGTGGTCTTGGTCGTCGTCGCCATGAACTGCAATTTCTGGCGCTCGAGACACTCATCTGCTAAGCAAGAAGTATGGGTTTAAGAGGATGGAGAAATACAACAAGTAATTGAACTGACAATGGAGAAAGAGTAAAAGCCAAAAAGCACCAAAGCTGCTGAGACACTACGTCCGACAACAGCTTGTAGTAGTTCAACCAATTCACTGCTCCATGTTATGTGCTTAGTTGGTACCTGTGTGTCTCACGTGTGTGCCTAGTTCATATGTGTGTGCGCGCAGTTAATATATACTTCATGTGTGTACGTGTGTAGTGGCTGTGCAAGTGTGTGTGAGTGGTTCTTGTGTGTGCAGTTCTTGTGACACAGAAAATGAGGAGAACAAATGAGGAAAACCAACTGGAAAGAATAGATTTTGGATGTTTTTTTCAGCTGCTTCTGCTGTCACTTGACAAATATTGGGCTTCTCTGATGACCGTTTAGCAAAAAAGAAAAAAAAAGGACAAATTTTTGTGTCACCTGAGAAACTCGCCCGAGAGGGACGCGCTCACGTCCAAGAAGAAAGTGCGGGTGCAGAGCAGAAAAAATGTGTCCGCGTGTTAAGAGTTTCGGATTTCATGGCCAAACTCATCAGAGGCCCCTTGTCACTTTTTGAGTCCCCAAACACCGCCAAGATTTTCCTCACCTCTCCACTAAAAGCTGTCAAAGTCAGCAAAAAAATATTTTTTTTCTTCATATTCCCAAACAAAGTTTGTTTGAGCAGATTGTGATTGACAGAGGGAGATTTACTACGTACAGGCCGGGTGTCTCATTAATGCCATACTGAATTAAGCCAGACCTCAGACGGTGGGATGGATGTTGTCGACCTTGGATGAAATTTCTATTAAGTGATTGTCTCAACCATTATAATGTAGTAAAGTTGAGCTCTAACGAGTTGGGAAAACACAACTCGTCTCTTATGTGTTCAGCGTATTTCAACTCTGAATGAATTTGCTTGCATTCAACCCGTGTAAGCCAGAAGAGTCTTTGAGTGCACTTTACGGGCTCAGAGATGCTAGGACAGAATTGATGCAGACAGTGAATTCACGCACTTTGTGCCATGCTTTATGCATTAATAAAGAAATGTGCTAATAAATTATGCATCAGGACCAAATGCGGCGGCCACTTTAGGAGGAGGATTTTTGGCCGTATCAAATTGTCATTGCTGCCAATCAATGTCCCTGCATTAGCTTTCGCATCATTCTGCGGTGCATGCTTCTTAGGACGGGTTCGCTTCAGTACTGTCGCGCTGAGACACCCTGTACGCACATGACATTTTGCGTTCTCTGCGGCAGGAAAGTGACGTAAGAACGTCTCGAGTGATCATGTCAGTGAACCAGAGTTATTTCGACCCCCTCCTGCTCGCTCAGCAACTTTGCGAGGAGGAGAATAAAAAAGGGATGGTTGTGAAGCCAAAGTAGGCTTAAATTTGTTGCTCGGCGATTAATCATGTGTCGAAAAGGTTTGGCTACGCATAAGGGCCTGAAGTTCTGAGCTGTGCTGCCCATTCATCCTGCTCTTTACTGACATTCACGCCATCTTTGTATTCAGGCATGCCCATTTAGACTAATACAAAATGCCATCCGTCGAATTAGGAGGCCTTTTTTTCTCCCTTTTGCCACCTCGAACCCGGCCTTAAGGCCCACCCCGCGGCGGTGTTGACTTAAAAGGATCTGGTACGAGATGTGCGTACAAAAACTCCTGACCACTTATGACGTAACCACGTGCAAAAGGAGGGCTCGTGTGATAGCAGGTGAGATGATTTTTAAGTGTCTTTTGACACGTAATGAAGACAAATGCTCCTGTCTGATACAACGCAGTAAATAAATGCATCTCTCACGTACTAATGGACCAGGACTAAAGAGGCTTTGGGGGCCTACCTCACCTGTGAGACAAGGTAGAGGTGTGCGGTTAATTGACACCGACGCCAGCCAGGCACCCGCGCACGCACGCGCGCGCGCGCAGATTACAATGATTGGATTATTGACACCCTGAGCCGAGTCGGTTATCGGTGCTTCTGGAGTATCAGCTTTTCTGTCCTGGAGCAAAGACCATTCCCGTACTCGAACAAGCCTCATGACCTCGTTCTTCGCCAAGAAATGCCCAAGAGAAGTCCATAAAGCAACAAACACAGCTCGGGAGTCTCTCGGTGTGGAACATCTGACGCAATCTCGGAGATGTCTCGTGCTTCTTGGCTAGAAAGTGACCGAGGAGTCAATGCACAACGCTACTCCCGGCTTCGAGTCATGGACACCTAAAGTCAACGGACCCATAAATAAGAAAGGCCCTTCAACCCCCCTCCCGAAAGTGCACTAATTGATCTAATCGCACACCCTTGCCACGTCCCAGGCACAGTTTTGCTGCTGCCATTGATTGGCCAATACCTGTGCTGATGCAACGGACGTCTCATGCATCCAAAGCATGCTGAGGCTCTTTGGCCATATGCCGGTCGGTTTTCAGGCCCCTCCAACCTTGCCTCCATCCATCCATCCATCCCCTTGGGCAGAATTCGCATCTCTTTTCACGTGACGTCGTTCATACAACTTGCTTACAAGTTCCAGTCATCCTCTCTTCGTCAATACTGACCCGCAGGGGGGGAGGAGCCTCCATGGGCTTTGAGGCAAGGTCCTGCGAGGTGAAGGAGGAGATTGACAAGATGAATTGGACACCCATCGATCATGATAAGAAGAAGATTTCCCGTGAAAAATCGAAAATTAATTCGTCGATGTGATCGTGGACTTGACGCTGCCCGCGGTGCCCGCGGTGCCCGCGGTGCCCGTGGTGCCCGCGGTGCCCACGATGCTGGCTTTTTGCACCCAGAGAGGAGAGTCATTTCATTATACTCGCATCTTCATGAATCATGACTATGAACGCGCAGGCCCAGAAGGAGGGAAAAAAAGAATATTCATCCAGTCTTAGTATGTGGTCAGTGTGCATGACGACAATATTAATAAATCAAGTGACCCGCGGACGAGGCTCAAAAGAAAGAAATGATTGGGTGATCGAGAGGGAGACAAAAAATCCCCAACAAAGGCGCTCAAGATTGATTAAGACGCCCGGGGAGAGAGAGAGAGAGAGAGAGAGGTTTTGATTAGCAAGGTCGATGGAGTAAGAAGGGATTCTCTTCTGAGCAGCTCCAAGACAATCACTGGTCAAACATCGATTGTCCTTGTTCACACTTCATCATCGAGGTGAATGTGCAAAAAAGACGCTTTCGCACACGGTACAGGCTGTCTCACTCGAATTGCAACGCAGTTTATTCACTGATTGTGTGACACTGAACCTTGAAGGTTTGTGACAAAGCACTACAAGGCACGGCCAAAGTATCTTATTTTTCAATGTGTAACCCGACATTTCTAAGCGTGGAGTACAAGGTGTAGAGTTGGACACCATCTTCATCTTGATTGCTGACTTCACAAAGTGTTGCAACAACTTGGAGGGGGGGGATTCAGCTTTAAGGAATCTGTGCTCAAAGAAGAAAATATTAAAAAAGTGGGACGCCCTGTTTAATGTACAATGCAGAGATTTGCTAATTCTCACTGTAAAAATTTCCTATTCCAAATGAACAAAAGCCTGTGAATCCCTCAACCTCAAGCCTACGAGTTTGTGAGACATCCCATTGGAGGGATTTTTAGCACCGGCGTAAATTTCAGGCTTGACCTCCAATCTGTATAAGCTGCGTCATTTCTGCGTCAGTCAAGTCTCTACGCAACAAACCGGACGTTGGCAGCTTGGGCGAGGCTTCTGTTTCCTCTGCTTAACTTTACAGCCTTGTAAAAATGTTAGCTGAAAATATTTCGCTAAATGCCGAGCGGGCATTTATTGCCCCTGCCTTGAATGCAGCCAAAAAAAAGTTGGAGAGATTTTACAGAATGAATCGTTATTTTTTTTTTTTAGTAATGAATCGCTGCGTGGACGACGCGCATAGTTGTAGCTGGACCAACTTATGAGTCTGTCGTCATTTTTGTTGTGCAGGTCTACAAACCCTTGTTGTTCTTCTTGGAGAGGGGGGAGAAGTTGATTGAGAAGCAAAGGCCGATTTGCCCTGGGTGAGAAGGCTGTTTCGAGGTCGCTGGCACTGCGGAGTAAGGCAGAAAGAGGCCGAATCGCGACTGTTTGTGGAACGTCCCAAACGGAGTTAGGCCAGCCTTTCCTGCTCCGAGCGCAGTAGGCATCAACAAGCACGCTACACATTGAGCTTTAAAATTCGTCATTTTCTCTGACATGACGAAAGTCAGACCGGGCCTCTAGGGCCTCTTGAAAGGTCCGTGTACATTTCTTCTTAGCAAAGTCGGTCTTCCTTGTAACTTGACAAGCGTCAGCCCTGGCATTCCAGGCCCCCAGAAGGCCCCCCCAAGTCAGTCTGGGCCTTCCAAAAGGCCACGTCTCCTTCCCACTGCTGAGCACACAACGAATCCATGAGCGACCGTATGTCACAACATGTGAAGTCTCTTGTCTCTTCTTGTTTTTCTGCTCAAGAAATGTCTCTGAGATGACCAAGTCAAGGTCGCACGCACGCACGCATGCACGCACGCTCGCACGCTCGCTCGCTCGCACGCACGCACGCACACCACGTGAATGTGAATTTGCTAGCCAGAGAAAGAGAGATTTCATACTTGGTCTTCTCCTGCTCCTCTCCTTATGCTTCTGCTTGAGCTGCTTGAGCTGTGCTGTGGTTCGCACATTTTTGTTTGCAATCAATCATGAGCAGAATGGGCCTTCTCACCATTTCTTCTTCCCCGGAAGAATGAAAGAATTCTTCTAAAGTCTTGACAGCAGAGTGCAGTTTTTAGATTATCGCTGACGACAGGACAATGGCCAGAGATGGACGGCTTTAAAGTTGCAAAATCTCCTCATCTTTAGTGCCCTCCACACGTTGAATTTGCGATTATCCGCGTTTGCATCCTTGATAATAATTATCCAGGCTGATAATCCTTTTGGGAGGGGAATAACAACAACAGTAACAAAGCTGGATTAAGCTATCGCCATTGCTTGATCCTTGAACCCCCCCCCCCCCCCCCCGGAGATCTGATCTGATATCACTAAAGACCCTGTAATTTCCACCAGATTTAGAGGACGCTGGCTTGGCCCACCTGTTTTTACGGGGGTGTCCAAAGGAAGCTTCGCATTGATTGTCACAAGGTCGATCTTGACCCTTCTGTCTGGGGGAACAAGACCACAGCGTCAGTGGCTGTCTGGAGGCCAATAACCACCATCTCAGTGCTAGCGACAGTGAATAAAACTGTTGATTGATCTGGTCTTACTGTATGCATAGCTATAGTTTGGAACTTGGTTTCGTGAGATTTTTTTCAACAGATCAACGCCCCTCTCTTACTTTGAGTCTGAGGAGTACACAAACAACCTGATCAGGATCTGCACAATGGAGAACAAGACCAAAAACGTGAGTGACGACAAAACCGTTGGCTTCAGACGTGTCAATATAATGACCGACGACGACCTCAGTGACGCAGGAGATTTTGTGAACTCGTAAATACGAGTGTTGATTTCCTCTCACCAAGTCATTGACCTTGCCTTAACTGGAGCGGGCAGTGGCTGCTTTGGGACGCCTCTGTAACGCGTACAGGGTGTTGCAGCTGAATTTTGCACTGAATCGACGTTGTCATTGCTGCGGACATACTGTTTCGTCAAACCTTACTGAATCTACTACTACTTCTTCAGGAAAGTGGGATCTCTCTGCAAGGTATAAGAAGGTCCACTCTATGAGTATAAAATTGCTCAGTCCCAAATTGTTCTATGTAACAGATCTCTCTCTCCCTCACTCTGAAGAATGATAACCTGTCTATAAGAAAGAAATCCTTCGGGCTGATTCTTATGGAGAGGTCCCACCGTAATTAATGCAGTATCTCATCATGAATAATTCCAGATTTCTCTGCCAGACCCCGCACAGACGAAGTCATTTTCAAGAAATTTTGCAACAAGATTGCACATGAAAAAGTCCTGGAGCAAAACTGCTCCTCTCATCTCTCCACCCACAGCTTTGGCACTTCTCAAAACGTGCACAAACAAGGATGGAGGAAAGAAAAAAGGTTTTTCCTTGCCCACAAAGCAGAGCTCATGCACAACCTCTGTGCGTGAACCCCTGAAGGTTTGGCACACCTCTAACAAGCTTCGCGCATGCGCGCAACATCAATCTCTATCCACGTTTCAGGGAGAGTCTAATTGATATTATTACGCAACTTGGCTGATAGACGCGTCCGAGGCGTTGTTGGTCTCGATGCAGTCAGACTACGCAAGCCGTGATGCAGAAATCTGTGTTCACCGCCGCTCGTTTCCATTTATAGCAACTCTCACATTCCAATTTGCAAACACGGTTTTGGCTAACCAGAATTTGCACTGAATCGAAAATCAATTTCTCATCGCTGACCTCAAACTTTTGCCGTTTAATTGTCAGACTTGGGTTTTGCAAGTACAAAGTGCCGCACCCAAGCTCTGAGCCAATAAAATCTGGCTTCGTTAGCTCTGTACATCCTTTCTACGCCGCAGCAGGACTTGCATTGAGCCTGTGGCGGATTTTCCAGGACTGGTCCAGGCACAATCAGGGATTCCTTGGCTACTCCAGGTTGCTGCTGGGGGACCAAACACCGTGAACTGTTGGACGGACAGTCCGGCTTTGTGCCCGTACTCGT
>JAAUXU010121987.1_pt1 | contig 40333 bp, 42 predicted proteins | sample 7278151 | NCBI WGS metagenome assembly JAAUXU01 (sample SAMN14350113, study PRJNA611818) | marine sediment metagenome | isolation source: surface marine sediment (1.8m) | place: French Polynesia: Moorea | collected 2018-08
CCACGACCATGACTACAACCACGACCACGTCTACAACCACGACCACAACTACAACCATGACAACGACGAGAACGACAACGACGACGGTGACGACGACTGCTTCAAGTACGACTGAAGAATCCATCATCGCCACTGAAATAAAACGCTACAACGGTGAAGGTAAAGGCGCGTTTACCCAGTGCCCGGTTGGCTTACTTTGGTCGCAATAGCGCATGTGAACAATACGGATATTGTGATTTCAGCTGGTTGTGGTCGGAGTTTTTCTACCAACGATCGCATCTTGGGCGGGGAAATCTCTTCTCCACACGAGTTCCCCTGGCTGGTGGGGATTGCCTTTGACATGGAGTGGTTCTGCGGAGGCACTCTACTATCACAGCTGTGGGTGCTGACTGCAGCACATTGTGTCCACGAGTAAGATCTGGCGGGTGGTAAGACTTTAGGAGTTCAGTGTATCATTTTCACCACTCTCAGGGCCCATTCCTGCTTCGTGTTTCTCGGCGTGCACAACTTGTACGAGCAGGAGGAGGGCAGGGTCATCATGTACTCGGAGACCTTCTTCGTACATCCCGAGTTCGTGGGTACCCTCCACGAGTTGCACTTCGACATAGCACTTGTCAGACTCCCTAGGAAAGTGAGCTACTCAGGTGAGCGAGGTACTCGTAGTTAATCCTTGCGGCCGTCACTTTCGTCATCGCCAACAGCCACGATTCAACCCGCCTGTTTGCCCCTGAGAAGCAGCATCGAGGAGCTGGCGAACGTGAACGAGAAGATGGTGACTGCTGGTTGGGGTCTCACAGTCAACGGTGAGGACGCGTGCCAGCGTGTGTAGTATCTTTATGCACCACAGTTCAGCGGCGGCAAAAATTAAGAGTCTGATTGATTTTTCAACGTTATTATAAGTAATTTCAAACCTCCCCTCCAAAGAGACAATTGAGGAGTTGATTCAACCCTCTGAAACAAGCAGAAACAGTCAGATGGGTAAAAAGCAAGCATCAGAATGAGTACAACAGCTGTAAGATCATCAACTGCCATTCACATGATCAAGTCCCATTGCTCTTAACGAGGTTGAGACAGTTCGAACGTCACCATGTCCGATTTCCTTATTAAAGCCGATCGGACTCTCCAGTTTGCCCCCACTGTTCTGTGTATGCTCACCTCCAGCAGCCACTCTCACTGCTTCACAGGCCCCGGCTCCATCAGCCCTTTCCTCAACAAGGTGTCCCTCCGAGTCATATCCAACGCCGAGTGCAAGGAGTCGTACGGAGAAAAAATCCGACCATCCGTCATATGCGCCAGAAACGATGGCGACGGAGCAGGAACTTGTCAGGCAAGATAAAAACCTTCCCACTATGCATACCTTCATGGTCTCGTACAATGTGTGCAAGGCATCGTTTGCATTTGCATTTCAGGGCGACAGCGGAGGAACTCTTCAGTACGAAGTTGATCAGGGTGTGTGGGTGCAGGCCGGCATCGTCAGCTTCGGCCCGGACAGGGGATGCGGCAGCGACTACCCCAACGGTTACAGCAGGATATCGCATCTGCTCGACTTTATCAGCGATGTTACTGGAATGACATTCGTGTGACTGAGATCTTTTTTTACCATATGTACTGTACGTCGTACTGTAGTAGTTAGTTCGATATGACTTTGAATACGCGCTTATGCCTGCTTGTTTGAACGGTATTTGGACCTCGGCCCGTTTATAGGATGGAGCAACTTCCTCAAGTACAAGATGCTGATCCTGCCGCCCTCGTGCATGGCGTATCAAGTCAAGAAATCGCTACGCCTGACACGAGTGAGGTTGGAGCTGCTGCTAATGAGGAAATTGTTACAATCCTGACATTTGGTCATGCATGATCGACGTCGCCGCATCGATATTTGTACGTAGCTGCGTTCTTGGCGCGTCAGAAGGTCTTCTTACAAGTTGCAAAAAGACTTGGAATTTGCCAATATGTGCACAAGTCATAATCGACCTTTTGCGTGAAGTATTGAGTTCACTGACTCCAATGCACACCAGAGCAAGCCATCATTGTTCAAGGTCGCGGTCCAGACCGGTGTCAAGCAACGGTCCGCGCCAATTTGATCCTCAGTTTTTCGGTTATCTCCAAAATCCTGCTGGGTGTTGTCTCGCCATCGTTAGCAGTGGGATCGTTGACGCACACCCCTGCGTAGGCATCGCCGCCGGGCATCGAGCGCGCTCCCTCGCACGAGGTGCGTACCGTGGAGTGCGGGGCAATTATAAAAGGCAGCATCACGGAAGCAGAGTAACAATATCACTCTGCACTTCGCCTGCAACGCACGCATCATGAAGTTTTTGGTGAGATCAATAGCCTCCTGAGAGGATCCTGTGCCCAGGGTCTTGTGCACTCCGTGAGACGTGAACAACGCTGCTTACATAATGTGCATATTATGTATAATTTTAGGTTCTTGTCCTGAGCCTGGTGGCCTCTCTCGAGGCAGTCCCATTGGACAATGGGTACGGGGAGCCCGTGGCGCCTCCAGTAGTGGTTACTCCGGTGGAAACAGTGACTTTGCCCGAAGCACCGACTGGCCCAGTGGTGGAAGTCGTGCCGCAAGTCAGGTTCCTGCCCAGGATTGCGCCGGTTGTCCCCCCCTTCGCCCCCACGCCCCTCTCACCTGCTCCCATTGTTTCCCGTCTCGCTCCTGCTCCTCTTGCGGTGCCAACTCCCCATCTGGCCCCAGCACCAGTAGCTGTGGCACCAGTTGCTCCTCGTCTGGCGCCAGCGCCAGTGGCTGTGGCACCAGTTGCTCCTCGTCTGGCGCCAGCACCAGTGGCTGTGGCACCAGTTGCTCCTCGTCTGGCGCCAGCACCACTGGCTGTGGCACCAGTTGCTCCTCGTCTGGCACCAGTCCCCTTGGCCGCTGATCCACGCCTTGCTCCTCTCCCTCCTCTCTCACCCATCGTTCCCTCTCCCCTATTGCCTTCTCCTTTCCCAGCTGGCGCTCCCCGTGTGGCACCCTTCCCTCCAACCCCTCTGACGCCATTTGCCCGATTTGCTCCCTTTGTCCCTCCTCCCCCTCCTTCGACCCAGTTTCATGCTCAGGATGAGTTTGGCGGCTTCTCCTTTGGGTACCAAAACGTGGATTCTGGACGTCACGAGGTCCGCACTCCTGAGGGCTTGACAAGTGGCTCTTACTCTTACATTGATGCCAATGGCGTGCCCCAGACGGTGGACTACGTTGCTGACCCCATCAACGGCTTTCGCGTGACAGCGACCAATCTGCCGGTGGCCCCAGCTGCCGTCCCTGCGGAAGTTGCAGAGAATCCCGTTGCTGTGGTGGACACTCCTGAGGTGGCCGAGGCCAAAATCCAATTCCAGCGTGCTTTTGAGGAGGCTCTCGCCCGCAACGCCCAGGAGGAAGCTGCCGCTCTTGCCGAGGAAGTACAGGAATCTGTTGTTGACGCTCGCAGGAAGCGATCGGCCGAAGGAGACTATGAGGCTCCAGCTGCTCCCGTGGTTGTCGTTCCTGCCCCTTCTCCTCTTTTTGTCGCTCCCGCAGTTCGTCAAGTCGTGCCAATCGCCCCCGTCATCCCCGGGCCTCTTCGTGTCATTCCTCAGGCTGCTGCACCCGTACTCCCCGTTGCCACGGCACCCCTTGTTCCTGTGGCTCCAGCTGTGATCCCCGCACCAGTCTCTACCCAGTACAATGCCCAAGACGAGATCGGTGGCGTCTCCTTCGGCTACTCCAACATCAACTCTGCCCGTGAGGAGACTCGCACTCCTGAAGGCATCACAACGGGGTCCTATTCTTACGTGGACGCCAACGGAATCACTCAGACCGTCAACTACATCGCCGACGCTCTCGGCTTCCGTGTGGCGGGCACGAACCTGCCGGTGGCTCCCGTGGCTTAGAAACAAGAGACCAAAGCGCTTTTTTTCTTATTCAGTGCCTTTGGGCAAGTTAGTGAACCCTGTCCTACTGAGCTTAGTGGCGACTGATACAGGCGAAGAATGCTCACAGCGCATACGACATAGAATTATATTTTAGGTACAATTGCGAGTGTGAGCTTGTATTATGAGTGATAATTTATGCTTCTCATTAGTGCAATAAAGCTTTTTCAATCAGGTGCTAGAAAAGCTGTGAAGGCTTATTTATTGCGATTGGAATGCATTGAGTTATTATTATAATCGACAGACACGTAGTAAAATAGAATGGAAAAAAAGTTTGCATAGATTTCGTGTGAAAAACTGTACGAAAATTGTATGTACCATGGTACATGTGGTAGCAGGTGCTGATGAATGCTTCTCCAGTCCACAACACCTCTTTAAGGGAATGAATTGAATATGCAGAGGTATCACAATGAATTTTCGTCGAACACTTTGGACTAGCCCCTCTCTGATTGCACTTTTAGGAGTCTTTCTTCCGCTCTTTGTCTCTGCGCCCTCTCCTCCTGCAGCTCCTCGCGCAGACTTCGTAGCGTCGTCTCGTACTCTTCTTGTAGCTTCTCCAATCGTCGGACCTGGAATTGATAATGCACAATGGTCACCACTGAGAAGTCACTATGACCATGAAGAGGTCAACTCACCCTTTCTATAATTTCCAGCTTCTCTAAGTCTGGCAAAGTTGGCGGCGGCTGCTCATGTGTAGGCGAGCCGACTGTCGACTGCGTCGTGATTGGGGGCTGTGGTGTAGTGGGAGAATCCAGCGAGGGCTGACGCTTTGTCGACGTCACCGAACGACGTACTGAAGAGCAAGCACGTTAAGTGTCAAGGTTAGCGACAACCTTAAGGATTGCTTTCTTGAAACTTACTGTCATCTTTGATTTGTGTAGGTTTTGCAGGCACTTGAGGTTTGGCCAAGTCCACATGTTCATCCTTCTGCTCTCTGAAGAGTCCGCTTTTCCTCACCGCCTGCTTTCGACTGAGCTCCTCCAACCACTCAGGCTTCTTGTAGTCGTCAACGGACTGCGGCGGCTTTGGCGGTGGAATCACTTTCTTTGTAGAAGTGCCATCAGTCTTTTCGCCGTTAGTCTTTGTGGCCTCTGGTGAAGCAACGGCGCCATTGGTAAGACCACCGAAGACATCCTGTGAAAAGTTCAGATTTGTTATAAAAACGGGTTTTTTTTTTCACTATATTCTTTCAGGTATCACAAATCCCGTACAAAAGCCTTGACCACGCCAACACACACCTTAACTTGACGGACAAACTTAAAGGACAGTCTGTTTTTGTTGGCCTCCAGCGCCGGTGGCGTCTTTTTCTGGCCGTCAGCAGCCACATCCTCGAGGCTCTTGCTCAAGAACGCCGTTGGAGTCACGCGGGACTCAAACGCGTGGTTGCTGGTCCTCTGAAAGTTGCACAACACAAACACATGCACAAAAATGACATCAAACAAAAATGTGCCGCAGACAAACACACATGCAGTCATGCACAGAGGACAATACCCAAAAATTAGTCGGACTTACCGCAGACTCCTTGACGAAGACGGACGACGGCGGCCTACGCTTGGGCGCCTTCACGCGGTCGGCAGTGGGATGGGCGAGCTTTTCGCCAGCCACTTCAACGAAGTCAAAGTCGAGCTGGTCGGTCGACGACGACGCCGGCTGCTGAAGAGGACGAGTTAACAACTTGGACGTGGAAGAGGAAGTTGCTGATGATGACAGCCTGGAGCTGGCAGCAGACACATTCGTCGTGGGTTTGCTCTGTGCTGGAGGAGGCTTCGGTTTGGACGTATTGGCGGTCTTGAAGGACGACTGTCTTGTCTTGATGAGGCTGTCCCGACTGCCTGACAACAACTTCCTTGGTTCCTTGGTCGATGTGATTGGTACTTTGATACTGCCACCCGAGGTTCTATTGTTCAAGCTGCTGGGCTTTTCGTCGTCGCCCACGTTACTCAGAGAGCTCCTCCTGCTCGAGTCTTTGCTGGGTGAGCTCAACTTGGCGTCCTTTAAGGCCGCTGCGACTGCCGGGCTGTTTGGAGGACGAAGGGGCTTCTTTTGTTTGGACTGCAAAAAAGAAACAATCGTCATTGATGCGATGTAGGGCCACAGAAGTAATAACACGCAAGATTCGTGTTCAGTCAATTGTTTGCCCCGAAACTTACTTCGTCGCTGACTTTTTGCTGCTGCGGCGCGGGCTGAACGTGGGCCAGGATCTTGACGAAGTTGTCCGGGAAGACGCCGACCTTGCCGTCAAGTTCTCCTTTCCACCATCCTTTGTCCTCCACCTCCTTGCTGATGATAGTAATTACCTGTCCTTCAGCCAACGTCAGCTCGTCCTCGTTCAGGGCGGTGTACGGAAACAACACGAGGCATTGCTCCTTCACTGCAAAGAAGATAAGAGGAAAATCAGGGCGTTTAAGGATTTCTCACAGTCAGTACCAGAGCTTTCGGTTCTCGCCAGGGCAGGGATATTCATGGCAGATTCTTCAGCTGGATGAGGACGTGGAAAGTGTTCGATTTATTGCAATTCCCCTTAAACTTAACACATAGCTGCCGTGTGACTCAAGTAGGCTGGCCACACCTGAGCTATTGATAGCGGGAGGGAAAGAGAGGATAAAGTATTACTGCAGTATCCTTATCTTCCCCTTGAACGACAAACATGCAAGATTTTCAACAAAGGCGCCCGTAGCACACAAGTGCTATGACGGCGCATAAACAATAACACAAGGGTGTGGGCTGCAACAAGGAGGGGAGTTAGTAATTCGTCTCCTTCTTCGACGAGTTCGCGAAGGCTCTGATATTAGTAATAATCCTGTTTCGACGACGGCGAATGGAATTCTGGACGGAGGACGACCGCGCCGCCGTGACCGAAGTCTTCGTCTCGCCGTTGCAAGTCATGGTGTCGCAGGAGGCGGCGGACCTTGGACACTGAAAGACGCAGAAGCTGTGGGTGGAAACGCTGGAGCCATTCCTCAGCACGTGTCTCCTGTTGCGCGTCCCGCATAGGCTGAACTCGCTTATTGTCCTTCTCCTCGGCCCCTCAGCGCCATCTTGGCTTACGTGACGGAGGAGAGAGGCCACGCTCATCCGCCTCCTCCTCGGCAGACACGTTCCATTCTCAGACGCTGCTTGACTGGCGATGGATTCTCGACTTCTTCGGATTTTGTGCCCGCCGCCCCGAGTTAGTCTGCAGAGAAATCTACGCAGCCGCGATGCTGGCGGCGGTCTCGGCTCCCGATGGCAAGACACCGTGACCTTGTCAAACTCGAACTGATCACTCTCTTCGAGCAGCTCAAAGCTGCCCACTTTTCGAGGATTGAAGGAGCAGGAAAATGAAAGACCTAGGAATAGGGAGGTCGGTCAAGGAGGAGGAATTTGGGGATAACATAAGGAGCGACAGACACCACTACACTCGTAAGGAATAATCCGTAACTGCACCTAGAATGGCACCTGAAGTATCCAAGCATGCATCTGAACTCACCTGGCTTTGGAGGAAGCTTCGGAGCGTTGTGAGCCTCGCCGGCGGGGGTCGCGGAGGATGCCGGCTTCGAGGGCGCCGCGACGGCGGACGTTTGCTTCTCGCCTGCCGCTTTGGGATTAACGTTTTCTGTCGACGAATTGTTCCTCCTTCGGCCAGCAAAGGAGGAGATGGCTTCGTTCGACTTGGCCTTGGCCTCGACCTCCCTTATAAGATTCGAGATTCTGGACGGTTCCTTGGTAGGCGTTTCTGGAACTGTGGCAAGGAGATGTGGTGAAGGTGCTCTGAAATCTTTCAAAAATTGATAAAAAGTACCTTTTTCGTTCTGCTTATTCTTGCTCTCGACGACTGTCCTGGACCACAAAGGCGGCTTGGAGTTTTCTGCAGTCGGTGTCACCACTTCGACGAAGTTTGAAGGAAAGACACCCGTCTTTCCATTGAGAGTCCCTCGCCACCAACCGTCCTCAACCTCTCCCAAGAACTCAATGACTTCATCCAACTTCAGCTCCAGCTCGTCTTCGTGGGCAGGACTGTAGCTGAACAAGACGCGACACTGCTTAACGGCCGGCTTGCGAAGCTCCACCTGGTCATCCTCGGTTCCGTTGGTCAACTTTTTACTGGAGCTGCCGCTGGTGCTGCCGTCTTGGCTGAGGATCTGGAAAGAGGTGAGGAAGCCGGTTAGACAAAAGCACTCACATCATGATGATCCTGCGCGACCCCCTCGCCCTCCCACGCGCCTTCTTCCTAGCAGAAGGGATCCTCCAGACCAACTCGGGGATGGTTTGGGAGCCACAGTCGACGGCGCTCCTTCCCACGGGCTCCACCCGGATCGGCGATGAAGAAAACTGCCTTATCGATGGCGAAGGACGACTGCAGCAAGCGAAAACTCGTCGAATGAAGCTAAACCGACGCTTCCTCCGTCCAGACTGAGCGACTAGCACACTTGTCATGGCAAGAACACTTGTTCAGGGACAGCGAGGCGAGAGAGACGAGGACAGCATGACATCAATATTTGAGGCCGTTCAAGGTATCGAGATGACCATAGCAGCTGATGATGCGGAAAGCAGCAATACCTCCTTAAGCTCACGACGACTTTGGAAGAAGGCGCTCGTCTGCCTGAAGCCCTGAAGTGAGACCTTTTTAGTCGGTGTCAGCGAAGATTTCTTGGACTTGAACCAGGCGGCGGCGGCCATGGAAGTCTCCGGTGCAGGCAGCCGCCGAGGATTGACGCGATATATGTTCCTCCGGGACAACATGATGACAGCAACATGCAGGAAACCAGACTCCGGACAAATGAATGGGACTGGCGCGAGCGCAATAAGCGAAATATGATACCTTTCCAAAGTAATGAAAGGGGACAATGACTCACTTTGACAAAGTTGTCCGGAAAAAGTCCCCTCCTGCCTCCCAGCTTGCCCTCCCACCAGCCACCGTCCAGCTGCTTGACGTCAGTGATGAGGTCTCCAGCGCGGATGCTCAGCTCGTCGGATAGTTCGGCGTCGTAGTCGAACTCAACCGCGACGGACACTGAACGAAAGAGGTAAAATTAACGAAGCCCTGGTTCGGGGGGGGGAAGGGAAGAGTTTGAAGCAGCTCACCCATCGTGTCGCCGTTCCCGGTCTCCCGCCGGTGTGGGCCCCCGTCTGTCCCGTCACCGTAAACCGCACCGGGTTCCGTTCGCCGGCTCTACGTGAAAGAGCCCGTCAGAAACAGAAAAACCGGTGCCGAGGACTTTGTCGGACCTCCGTTGGTTCTCCTGGCGTTGGCCGGCCGGACTCTCTCGGTCCCAGTCGCACTCCACTCGGCTGCTTGGTTTGGTGGTCGAGTTTCAGCTCTTTCTTTTTCTTGGTCTGCGTTCTGCAGTGCAGCAGCTCGGCCAGACAGAAAGACAACAGTACAATACAGAGGCCACAGGCCAGGCACAGCCGGCTGCAGGAGGCGGGCGGACGAAACAGGCTGCAACCCGGAGAGCGAGCGGGCGGACGGCAAGACCGGCAACGTAGGAGGCGGACGCGGGCGGTGCCCTAAGAGAAAGAGAGGTATGGAGAGAGAGAAGGACTGAAGATGCGATTGCGACATTTGAGACATCTACGAGGTGTCAGAGAGAGAAGTGGTCTTCTCCATCCCGGCGCCCAATTTCGTTGCCCAACATTTCAATGTTTTTCGACCCTTTGTGGAACGCCCAAAACCACCCAAGTCGACATTGGGCAAAGCAAAATAATCCCAGGTCTTTTTTCCCATATTTTTCTGCCTTCGCTCGCTGAGGAATCATGGTAAAACAGGTGCTGGTCTCAAGCCTCACAAGACTCCCGTTTTCTGCCTTTTTGACATAGACGGCTGAGAAGCTTGAGTCACCGATGAAGAACAGAAAGATCAGCATCAATGTCAGGTGGGGCAAGAACAATCCAGTGTTCTCCTTCACTAAGGTCTTGGCGTCTATCTCTGTGGGACCTGTACCGCATGCAACAATATATATAAGCTGCCTTTTTTTTAAAAAAAGGAGGGGAACTGACTATCTGACTGACTATCTGCACATTTCTTTGGTTCCTCTTCTCAGAGGTTCTTCTTATCAAACCAGTAATCCGAAATATTTCATCTGGTCAAGAAACAATGAATGCTTGAATGGTCTTCTGATGTCTTTCAGTTGCGAAATAAAGGAAGGCATGCATACTATTTGTATGTGGTCAAGCCGCACAAGGCCTTCGGATGGACCCGGGCCAATTGCAAACCGACAATCTCTCAATCTTTCAGACAACCCCTCCATGACAGCTAAGGAGTGGCCTGTCTGAATGCCCTGAAGTTCAGGGGAGGTTGGACCCTTCTCCACCCCAGACCAGAGCCGGCTGGTGGTGGTGCTGTCAATCTGCTTCAGCGGCCAGCGAGCAGGGAGTGAGAAAGCCAAGTAGCAATGATGTGGACGAAGGAAAAGGTAAGCGCTACTGCAGCGCCATCTGAAGGACAATCTCAACAGCTGTACTCCATAGCCTTCGTCCACAACATCTTAAAAACAAAAAATGTCGAAAAAGTGAGTAGAGAGGGGATCTTTGTGACTGGCGATGACTTTTGTCTTCGAGAAGAAAACTCACTCAACACTGACGATTCACTAAATTCTAATGTAAACTTGGATTGTTCTTCTAGTTTGAACAAAAAGAATCCCAACCTCTCAGTTCAAGAAGCCATTTCCAACTCTGTCTTTCTAACGAAAACTATAAAAATCACCAGGGAGTCGTGAGCGTTATTGTGAGGGAACTAAATCTTAGATTTGCTTTGAGCTACTCCCTCGATGTGCCGCTGGCGCTAGAGGGCTCTGTCGTTCTCGGACATGACCCGGTAGCCCTCCAATCCATGCAGCTAGCTAACAACCTAGCAAAGCTACAGCTGTTTGCTACTCGGTCAGGTGACCGTTTCGTTGGTGAAGATGGATCCCTTCGCTATCACGGCCATGGAGCGCGCCCGCCACGCCGAGCAGTTCGCCTCCCTCGGTCCCGTCGCCGGGTTCGTGACCGGTGCGCAGGCAAAGGGATTCTTCATGCAATCCGGGCTGCCGCCAGTCGTTTTGGCTCAGATCTGGTAGGCGTAACAAGAACTGGACGTTTTCTGAACGGTCTCGCATGAGGATGGGCAGTCGAAAGTGTCAGCTCGAAACGGACTTGGTACTTGAAAGTGACCCAGTGTCTCAGATTGGGCGTCGTGGCGATATTTGTACGATGGAATGGGCTGTTCACATTGGGCGGATCACTTGGGCTCAGGTTTGATCAGACAGTTTACAGCGACTGAAGTGGATGTCTCGATGGCTAAAAAGCAGTGTAGCGTCGTAGTAGCGTACTTGTTAATGTACTTGGGCCACATTTCTGGGCCTGATTGGACAACAGAAAAACTGTGATGGCGGTTTCGGGCCTATTGTTGTCAACGGGCCTCTGATGTAGAACCATTGCCTCGAGAGTGAAGCAAGTAGCTGCTCAAATTGATCCGAAAGAATCCGCTGTGTCAATCTGAAGGATGTGATCTCCTTGAAAAGTATGACCGCAAAAGCTACGTCTGCATTCATCGGGACCGTCAAGAAAAAGTCCTCGGAACCTTTTACATCAGCAGGCTTTTGCTTCAACTTTGTCAAGAAATTGCTCTACTCTCAGCTGTTCCACCTTTGCGTGGTTGGTTCCAAGTGATTCGTTTGAGTCTCCTCTTTCATGTCATATGAATGAGACCATGATGACCTGGGTGATATAAAGATATTGTCTCGTTTTTTGGACTCTCAGATTTGCTTGCCTCACTTTAACTACAGTATATGGATAGTATATAACGGCGCTGATCCACCCTAACAAAAGCTTCACCCTTCAAACTCGGCCTCTTCTTATTCTAGGGGTCTGGCGGACCTGAACGGGGACGGAAGGATGGATCTGAACGAGTTCTCTGTGGCGTGCAAGTTGATTAACTTAAAACTGAAGGGGTTTGAGCTGCCGGCGACCCTTCCGCCCTCCATCTTAGTCGTGCCGCAGATGCCGGCGGTGAGCGGAGTCATGACGACCTCGATCGTGCCGCCAATGGGAATGCACGGTGAGTTTAACCCACACGAGGTCGAGGTTGGTGAGGTCAACCCGCTAATGGTGGTCTGTGCGTGGAATCGATGGTTATGCGAGTTTGACCTGACAACTGCGTCACTCTATTCGTAAACAGTTCCCGTGGTCTCCACGATGGGCGCGGCTCCTCCATTGATAGCCAACGCATCCATGATTCCCCAGACGGCACCCGTGATGGCGCAGCCGATGGTGGTGCAGGCGCCCGGCGCGGTAAATGCGCACTTGTGGCAGAAGTGGGGACGAATTTCGAAATCATTTTTCTCTCCTTAGGTCCCTCCCCCTGTCGTCGCTTCTCCGGTCACCTCTGAGGGCCACGTGGACGCTAGTGGAGGCAGTTGGGCCGTGCCTCTGACTGCCCAGTCCAAGTACGGCGCCGTCTTCGCTCAGACGGACAAGGCCAGAACTGGATTCCTGGCTGGACCACAAGCCAGGAATATCTTGCTTCAGAGTGGACTGCCTCAGAACATCTTGGCTCAGATATGGTAGGATGAAATAGTACTTCAAAACATGTACTCATTATTTCAGCATCATCGAGAGCGTATCGGCGACACAAATTTGAGGTGTAAAAGGCCTTGAGCAATGATCGAACATGAACTTGCAAATTGTGAGACTTCCATTCCACTATATTCTAGGAGCCTCTCTGACATCGACAAGGACGGCCGCCTGAACCGTGACGAATTCATCGTCAGCGGCCACCTGTGCGACCTCGCCTCCAAAGGCGAACCTTTACCTAACGTCCTGCCGACTGCTCTCATTCCACCCTCCCACCGGCCGGTGGGCAGCAGCGACTCCGTCAGCACTCCGGGGAGCGTCCACGGAGACTCGTTCGAGGACAAAAGAAGAGAGAACTTCAATAAGGGGCAGGCGGAGTTGGAGCGCAGGAGGCAGAGCCTCATAGAGCAGCAGAAGAGAGAGGAGGAGGAGAGGAAGAGGAAGGAGAAGGAGGAGGCAGAGGAGAAGGAGAGGCAGAAGTAAGAATATCAAGGCCTAAAAGTATTACAAGGACTATGTTGTTAAGACTCTGGTTTTGAATTGCAGAAAGGAACTTGAGAGAAAGCGTCTGCAAGAGTGGGAGAAACAACGCAAAGATGAATTAACGCAGCATAGACAGAGAGAACAGGACAAGTTGCTCCAGCTCAAGGCCAGACAGGCAAATCTCAACAAGGAATTGGACGCCGCAGTAAGTGATGTGGCCATTGATCCACATAGACCTCTTGTTGACGCAGTACGTTGTTTTGACTCCGATTGACTCATTGTGTTCTCTATAGAGGGATAAGGTGAAGGAGCTGACGACGGGCATCAGCGAGTCCAGGACCGGCGTGTCCGACGTGAAGACTTTCATTGACGGGATGAGGAACTCGCGTGACGAGAAGATGCAGGAGATGAACAACCTCAAGTCTAAGCTCAAGGAGCAAAACGAGAGACTGCTCATAGTCACACAGGAAAAGGCACAGGTGAGACTAGACAAAGGAGGCTCTTATTGATTTAGACTAATCGGCCCGACACAAATTTCCAGCTTGAGGCCAAAAATCGCGCTAATGCGTCCAAGATCGCCAATGGCCCGGGTCCAGAGTTAACAGACTTCGAAATCAAGGTCCAAGAGAAGGAGCAGGAGATTGAAAGCTTGAAGAAGGACTTTGAAGCTGTTCAGGAGAAGGTATGACAATATAAGCACGGGCATCAAGGAGCTGAGGATTTGTGCAGGCCTTGGTTGGGTGTACAAGTCCCTCCTAGACCCAATGTAGTATCTGAAGAAGATTCAATGCAGAGTTATCTCTCCTCAATTGGCATCCTCTGGAATTGTAGAAAAATGAGACAAGCGCCAAGCACGCGCAGATTAAGGAGGCCCTGGACAGCCACCGCGAAGACCTTGAGAGGATCATCGAGTCGTGCAAGGAGCTCTACTCATCCTTCGACGAGAAGCGCAGAGAGTTGAAAGCAGAGAAGGCGAAGTACATCAGGGAGCTCACTGATCCAGATCATGCCTGGGGAAATGAAGAGCCGGAACCGCAGCAAGAAGGTAAGATGTAAAGCTACACCGACAATTTCGTGATGTGACATTGATGACTCTCCAGAAGCTCCTCCCGCTGTTTCCGAAGAGCCTGCCGGACAAGAGATCAAGTACCGGGCCCTTTATGACTACGACGCCATGAACGATGACGAGATAACCTTCAGGACTGGAGACATTTTGTTTGTAAGATGCATTTGCATTCTTACCGTTGTTTAGGTATCCTCCATTCACTGTCACTCTTTCGTCCAGGGCCACGAAGGTGTAGCCGGTGAGCCTGGTTGGGTCAGCGCCCGTCTCAACGACAAGATAGGCTGGATTCCTAAAGACTACGTTGAGATTTTCAGCGGAGAGGACGCCGTCGTGGCTAGCAGCGAGCCAGTCACCGATGGTGCTCTTGATGCACAAGGAGCCCGCGTTCTTTTTGACTGGCCAACTGACAGCGAATTCGGGTTGCCACTTGTCAAGAACGCCACAGTGGAGATCTCCGCCCAGCCAGAGGGCGACTGGTGGTACGGGAAGAGCGAAGGAAAGGAAGGATTCTTCCCCAAGTCTTACGTGTTCTTGGGGCCCGCTGGTGAAGCTCCATCTGAGCCACCAGCACATGTCGGCGAATTGGCGCCACTCAAGTACCGCGCCCTTCACCCTTACGCGGCGCAGCAAGAAGGGGACCTCAGCTTCGAGGCTGGAGAGGAAATCGAAGTAACGAACATGGAGGCTCAATGGTGGACTGGCAGGATTGGGTCGGACCGTTCGGGAGTTTTCCCCTTCAACTACGTGGAGCAGCTCACGGTGAGAAAACGACATCCAAGTCCTACATGGGTAGAGAAAGAGATTGGCATTGTGGCAAACATCACTTGGTCAGCTCAGTACTCGCTTTTCATCAGCATTCCGACGAGATCCACGTGTGACATGACATCTGTTTGTCTCATGAATTCCTGTAGGTTAACGCTGACGCACCTCTTCAGCAGGAGGCAAGTGCTGAAGTGGCACAGCAAGAGGTATCGATTACATGTCTTCCTTTGCTCCCTTGTTCGCATCCCTCGTATATCTGTGTTGAGTAGAAGCTTTTTCTCCTTTGCCTCTACAATCCCTATGAACCCCCCATGCACGATCATCCACCGCACTCATTTCTGGAGGTGCAGGAACTTTAGAGATCTCATGCTTGACGCGCCTGATTGCCCGTTTGTCGTTGCAGGATGCTGTCGTCGCTCGAGAGACGGTCAATACCCTTTCTGCTGCCGCCCCCGTGGCCAAGGGTTCCACCGGATCGATGAAGAAGTCCAAGAAGAAGAAGAAAGATGATGTAAGTGCGAGAGTTTTGAAGAAGAAAGATGAGAGTACCTTAGACCATGTCTGTTCTCTAGGGCGAAGGTGGCAAGAAAAAGCCTCTGATCGCTCGGGTGGTGGCTCCATATGAAGCCACCAGTAAAGAGCAGCTATCGTTGGCTCAGGGGCAGTTGATCCTCGTCAGGAAGAAGGCAGACACTGGATGGTGGCAAGGAGAAATTCAAGGGGTGAGGATAATTTGGTTTCTCTCGATCTCTCGGGTTCCTACTCTGCCTCTACCATGGCTACGGGTCTTTGGCAGAGATTGGCCAGAAGAATTCCAGGAGATGTTTAAGATAACCTGTCCAATCTGATAATCTCTATCATGAAGTTAAAAATAAGTCCTGATGATGAGGAAGCTGAGACGTTGAGTCAGTCAATCAACTTTTCCCCTTACTTTTAGGACAAAGGCAAGAAGCGTCAGGTTGGATGGTTTCCTGCATCTTTCGTCAAGCTGAACGAACCCACCGGTGCAGCGGCCCCAAGTGCTGGCGCAACTGCCGCCCAGGGCGCAGGCGCCGGCGCCGCTGTCGCTGCCGCTGCCGTCGCTGAAGAATGGTATCGCGCCCTCTTCGACTACAGCGGACAGCAGGACGACGAGCTGAGTTTCAAGGAGGGAGAAGTCATCAAGCTCATCTCGAAGGAGGACTCCGTCTGGTGGAAGGGAGAGTTGGAGGGGAAGGCGGGCCTATTTCCCTCCAACTATGTAGAGGCTACCGTAAAACCTTGAAGTGAATCACTAGCCTAGACATGCTGCAGTATATGTGTCAACTTCACCCTTGGAAAAGGCAGTAGTAATAGCGTATGTAATCCACGAGATTTTTTTTCGCATACATACACAGCGAACCTTGCACGTCATTGACTGTATTTGCTCGATTCTTTAAGACCTATAAACAGGACACTTGCATTATGAACATTGTCTGCTGGCTCCCGCTTTCAGCATCAGTGAACTCTTATTGACCCAGGTAGAAGGGCGATAGATAGCTGGCTAAAATGTCGTCAGATGAAATGATATCACTGGTTGCATAGTGCAAAGTTTGTGACACTAACAAGTTTGACGCTGATGGTGCTGTCGTTTGCATTGGTAACTTCCCTGGGGCAGAGAACTTATGGCCTTGGTTGATCTTGATGCTGTGAAACCACTTTTTTGAAACACTATCAACTAAAGCTCACAAATCACACCCTGCATCCTGGTTGGCTTTCTATTCCTTTTGCCCCAAAGTGCGAGGGATGAAGAAATTGTCCATACCTCATTGTCCTGCCTAGGACTCTTAAGTTGCACTCACACATGCGGTTTTTTCTACCGATGACGATGGGTAATACCTCACAAAGTTACAAAACCTCCTAGGAAAAACGGAGGAGGTGCAAAAGTCGACAGCTCTTCCATCAGTAGGTGTACCCAACTTCGAAAGTCAAAACAAGCAACTCCTGCATTATTGGCAGCCTCTGCTTGTGAGAAGGGCGGAAGAAAGCATTAATGTACAGCTGTATATGTAATGTTTCCTTAAGTTTAGTAGGTTTTCTTACTAAAACACTGCTGTAACGTGTGACTCGAGAACAGGGAGGTCGAAGTACCGGTACTCGTAGGAATTACGGATCGTCATCAGTAGAACGAAAGTATGTATGACTTGAGTCTTAGAGACGCTACATTTTAGTCCTTCAGCGTTGTAGAAGACGCTGATTCTCCGGACTCGCCTAAAATCTGAGCCTTGCTCCATGTTCTTAGCAACTTTTCACTCATGCTCCATTTCGCCGGGTGACATTTTCGCTAGTTCCACTTCCTCCGGCACCAAGGCTCCATATTGTGCATGACGTCACAGGTGACGATCGGGTCACATGTGACACTTTCGCCCGGTGTCGCTCACACGAGCATCAGAATTTTCTCTCAGGTGTGACCCGGCCCGGCGCAGCAGATAACGTTCGACGTTTAGCAGGCATTGTGCACGTTCGTTAACGTGTGTGGTTCTCACAGGAACATGAAAGGAATCCAGTTTAAGATAAGAAATCAAAGTCGATGTTCCAGTTGCCGTCACTGCTGCGTGCTGCTTTGTGTACCCAAGTTGAAGAAAGTTTTCGTGTAACAAGTAAGAAGTGAGTGAGGAACAGCACGAGGCAGATCTTTCTCGATTGAGTGCTGAGGAGTTAGTATGTGAGAAGAATGGCGGCCAAGACTTCCAATAATCACCCGCCGCCGCTGCCCCCGCGTCCCGTCATGGCGTCCAACGGCGACGGCGTCTTCAGGCCTGCGGTGGTGCCGCCGCAGATGAGTTCGTACCCTTACTACGGCACCAGTCACAGGTTTGCAGGCGGTCGCGATGACTTGGAGCGCTCTTGCTCCCCCCTTTCCAGTTGTGGTTAAAAAATAGGTAGTTGGGATGTGGGTTGCCTCCCCCCCGTCCCCCAAGTTGACTCCGACCACCTGCACACCTATGGCTCCAGCGCCAGTGTCCCATCATACGGATACAACAGGGCCTACGTGAATCCCTACAATCGCTACTATGGCGAGTACCAGCAGCCTCAGCTTGTGAGAATGGCGGAAGAAAGCACGAGACCAGCGTTCAACACCATCCTGTCCGTGGTGGACAGCGTCAACTCCGTCAGCCTCATGCTGGAATCTATCTACAGCGTACGTGTATGCTACATGCGCAGCATTCAATATTGATGACCTCGCATTTCTGTAGGCTCTGCACGCGTCTTTCTCCGCGGTCGTCAGCGTCGTGGAGAACATTAGCAGGGTGAAGGCTCAGTTCACTCACTTCCTCTCGGCGTTCGCAGCCTTTAGGTAGGGCAGGAAGTACACGAAAGACGCACAAATTTCTTAATAAACTTTCTAGGATGTTTAAGAGGTTGTGGCTCTTGGCGAGGCGGTTGCTGTTGGGAGACGAGTCCCTGGAGAACTCCTGGCTGGATGAAAAGGAAACCCCGGCGCAATCTCTGCGCCAACAAACTCCCTGGTCAGTTGCGTCCGAAATCAACTGGCCGCTGTTGGCCTACGCCGGCCTGGTCACCCTGGCGCCCTACTTCATGTGGAAACATCTAAGAGGGGCGTTCAAGCTTGGAGCAGACTGTTGCAGCCACATGAACCTCATGTATGTAGCAGCTCTTGGAGCATCTCCTCGTCGAGCTGCTCGTGAGCTTTGTGGCCGCGTTGCGGGCCGTGCCTGCAGTCTCCTCCAACCTTGAACGCCGCCTGTAGCAAAGTCCTCCGAGAAGATGGACGAGGACGCGTGGGCCAGGGGTGAGGACACCTACTTTTCCGCCGTGGCCAGACACAACTTTACGGCGGAGAGACAAAGCGAGCTCTCGCTGACCGGTGGAGAGGAAGTTCTCGTCGCTCCAGCTCATCGACAGCCCAAGGTTCGAGGGTGGCTGCTCGCCGCCAAAGTCAAGGATTGCACAAAAATGGGCTTAGTTCCGGCCAATTACGTGAGCATCTTGAGCAAGAGACTTCCAACGTCCCTGGGCGACGAAGAAGCCGCCAGGCAAAAGCCTGACTTGGTCAGGGAGACGATGGAAGAGGTGTACGACGCCGAGGTCGACACCAGGTCGGACACGTCACTCAGCATAACCAAACATCTGTCAAATAATCAAGTCAATCACTAAGTAAGGACGACTTAATGTAGTGCGTGCGTCGCGTGGCATTAGCAGCACCCACTTTTGGGTGGGCGACCTATGCACGTCCTTGCCAAATGTCACCCGGAGCTCATGCGCGTGCTACAGCTGCTGCTGCATGAACGCGCGCACGCTCAACAAGTGGGACAACGTGAGAGTGGGTTTTATGGGGTCGGCAGGAGAGGGAGGGAGGGGGTAATAATTAAGTAAATCTGAACTCTGATCCTCCCGCATCTTTTTCCCATATAGTTACGTACTCGGCTCTGGTTGCAAGTGCATTTGTAGACGCTTTTTTGCATACGAGGAAATGTTACGTCAAGAAGCTTATGAAATATTGGGCACACCCAGAAAACAGTTGACGTCAATCTATATGTTAACAGATGGGGGTGATTCAAACTTGGGCACAGAAGGGGAGGTGAAGAAGCTCCTGTGCGTTATTGCAATTAGGGATGATTAATGACTCGAGCTCGATTCAACCCGGTCTCCGCTATTCGAGGCGAGCGCGTGGCAGAAGAAGCAGTCGAGTCCATCGCAGGCCGCCTGTGTTTTCGCACTGAAAAAGATCCACCGATGCCCACATGAGCAGTCTGTGGCAAAATCGACTGGTTTCTCCAAGTGCAATCACAATGTAAAAATCAGCAAGTCCATTTTAGCTTGTCCTGAGCAATTTTTGTCATCAGAATTTGGAATGGGCATTTTTAATGTTTCACAGAACAAATTGGCGCTGGAGTTAGAAGAAAATCCTTTTCAAGAAGATACTTTTGTGCTCAAAAACTGGAGTACCTGAGTACCAATGGTTTTTTTCCTCCAACTTGAGTTTTTATACTCAACTATCTCCAATTGCAGTGATGCTATTCTCCAAATGTGGCCTGTGCTGGGAGTGGAGGACGATCCTCAGTGTGATTTAGAAGTCCACATCCACTGGCATTGGCCTTCTGTTCTTTCCTTCTCTCCACAGTTGCACAGCCTCGTCGTCCGTCACGTCCCAGAGAGACAAGTTCTTCAGCTTTGACAGTTTCATGCAGTTGGCAACGAACCAGCGGGCTGTCCGGGCGCTCAGGGTCTTGCACCAGACGAGCAGGAGCTCCAGGTGCTGCGAGAAAGAGTTGATACAGTCAACAAGTTTCGAGTGCTGCTGTCCTCGCTCACCTCGAACTTGTTCTTCTTGAATATCTTAAGGAATAATTCATCAGTAAGATTTGGCGCGGTGTCTCCATCGCCCAGCTGGTACTTCATGGAGAGAGTCTTAAGGTATGGCGAGAAGGGCAGTAAGATGAGGACGCTGCCCATACTCAGGTTGCACACACTTAAGTGCTCGAGCTTCTCCATGGGGCCGTACTTGTCCATGACGCTCAGCATGGTCACCTTGGTGCAGAAAGAGCGTAGTTGAGACATGCATAACCGCAGAGCAGTCACACTCGAGTCCTGAAACTGACTCAACAAGAGATGGACAAGGACCTCATACTTGTAGCTGATTGAGCCTGGACTGGAGATCTTGAACCTGGTTTTGCAGCATCCAGACTGACTGCTGCTCCGCGTTTAGAGCCTCGGCGAGAGCCCCCGAACTGTTGCCGCCCCCGCCGCCGTCACTGGGGTCTATCTCGAGGACTAAGTTGGTCAGGTTCCCGCAGTATTTGCGGATGTGCAAGGCGGTGCCAGACTGGAAGTTGCACACGTTTCTCAAGTCCAAGCAGACCTGTTGGGGAAAACAGGCGCTTCCAATAACCAGCATAACCACATTGCGCGCAAACTTGGTACTATTGCACAACCTCGAAGTCTCCATCCCTACACACAGAAAAGTACATATAAATTACTCGCATAGTAAAGTAATGAGGACTGAAAGGAGAATTTGTGCAAGCTTTTTTCTGTCATGTAAAATGCGAAGACATCTCAGAGTCTCCTCTGACAAAGACATCTAACTTTTTTGAAAATTCAGCTTTTTCAAACACGAACATCAGGGGCCGTTTTCGGATAACTTTTCTTGCATCAAATTCCAAAGTGACAGAATATTTTCATCGTAGGCAAACAAGACAATGATAATTTTTCTAACACCCTCCTATACGAAAAACCAACCCCAAAAATGGACGGTTTTCGGGCAAAAATTGGAGTAATCAAAGTCGTCGCAGAAACTGCTATGAACAAATGATTGCTGCTATTAAGTCAGTTCATCTTGCTGGTTTCAAAGACGTACAAATACATAAATATATGTATTATAAAAATAAATTACGCAAAGTGCAAAGGCCATACTTACATGGCCGTGTGTGCATGTGTCTGTCGGTCTGCTGTGCAGAAGCTGGAAATCGGCTGAGGGCAGACACACACAGACGAACCTATCTCAACCACTCTCGCATACAGCACTATGCAAAAGCCGGAAATCAGCCGCGAAGATTAAAATCGGCCATGGACAGACAGACAAACAAACAGACACACACACATAGCCCTTGTTCTTTAGCTCTATACAGATTCAACTTATTTGTCCGAAACTGTAGTTGATGTAGTAGCCCAATCAGTTTTTTAAAGTAAAAATTAAAAAATAAAAGATCGTTTTTAATTTTGGTTTTTGTTCTGTGGTCTGCAACACCAACTCCAGCGATTGGTGTATGTGTTACACACGAAAGGTGTAGTTAGGCTTTGCGACAATTTTAGTTCTGCCAAGTTCATGGGTGGGGTTTTCGTACAGGAGAGTCTTAAAAAATATCATACTGCCATTGAATGCTAGCCTACAAAGTAATGTATGATCGTCAAGTCGTGCAGCATTACTTAAAATCGAAGATGTTGAGATTGGTTGCATGATAGGGCACAAATTTTTTGGTGATGAATGTGTGGAATCTTTTCCAAACTCGATTTAAGTTTGGTTCCAATCGGTTCACCCTGTCACGGATGCCGCAAAGTACAGGAACGGCGGGGACCGCGCGGAGTGCTGGACTTGTATTTTATACTTAACCTTATGCAAAGAACGATAAATAAATTCTAGTTTAGTCTTACGAAACCGAGTAGCACCAGGTACCCTCGCTGATCGCATATATTTGATAAATTTTAGTCAGCGTCACTTGGCACATGTCTCAATCACTAAGGCAGTGATGTCCAGGCCCAAGCTCGAATTTCATCGGGGCGGATCCCACTCGATCCCGAGAAAATAGCTAGCCCGATGCAACACTAATCGCTAGTCTTCTGAATGTTCCTTTTCCAGGCTACAATGCTCGGTACTCTCTGTACCACTGGAGCGGGCAGCAACCGCCACTGACGAAATCATTTGTGCAGGGAGGTCACGTCAGACCAGAACAGTAATCAAATTGGCCGGCGCCGCCTTAAAAAGCACTCTCAAAGTACAGTGATTTTAATTGCCGAGGCTTCTAGCTCTACAACGATTTAAGTACAGTTTGTGAAGTATTGAGGAAGTTTCGAAGTGGAGAATAGGGGTACGCTGACTTATGAACAGGTGCGAACAGGGCTGCGCGAATAGGGCTGTATGGCTAGGAGGCAGCGATGGGGGAGGCGGGGCAGAGCACCCGCCGGAGTTATTGGGGGTGGGTGGGTGTGCCCCTCCCCTCATGCGCCAAAAACATTTTTTGCAATTTTGCAAGCGAGCCAGGACGTGTGACATGTGGCAAGTCGGTTCCAAACAGAAGTTATTGCTGCACTCAGCAACCGAGAAGAGGGTTTTTGCATGACTTATGACATTAGCCAGACTTATTGAGGGTGTCGAGATTCCACTGTCTGCGCTATGCAGTCACTTCGAGTTCGGGATAACTGCCAGTTACCCCACTTTTTGCGGCCGTAGTTTGTGCGTGACTTATGACTTATTATTACACTCTGTAAAACCACTTGCCTCAAAATTGACTAATTACATGTAATACGACCCGGCTCGGTACGGTACATAATAGGACGGGCATGGGGGTAAAATTCTATGAATTGGCAAACAAATAGATTAATTTGACATTTTTCGAATGGAAAAAGGTTAAAAACGTGTCCAATACCTGATTGCATTCGAACAGAAGTTCCGGAAAATGCACGTTTTTCTCGGAAACTGTTCGAATAATAATGTTCCAATATTCGCTGGACGCCTCAACTCGTCCTGTTGGGAATTGAAAAATTCATTGACATGAACTCCTGATCCCTTTCAGCTCTGTGCCTTAAGTGTTGGTTGTTGTAAAACAGGTGACTTCACGCAAGCTTAATATTAATGGACCCAAACAGTTCTAGTCGCATAAGTACTAACCAAACTCGATCCGAACGCCATGAGGGGCAGATCGAAGTTCTCCATGGTTGACACCCGAGCAATGACCAAGCTCTTGATGTTCCTGAACCTGCAGAGATGTTCAATATTGTACTCGGCTCCTAGAGCGTGATGATGGTACTCGCCTCGCCAGCGCCGTCAGCGTGTCCAAGGTTGAGTAGCCGAGCGCCAGACTCTCTATCTTGGGGCACAGACGCCTTAGGGCTTCTAAATATCTGACACACAACAGAATCTGTCCTCAGTGATCTATGGACAGTACAGTATGTGCTGCTGGTGCAGCTCAGCATCCATCTTCATCCAGGGTGATCGAAATAATTTGAGACTTGAACAACAAAAAAGTATGTTCAAGTATAGAAATGTCTTATATAGTCAAGCTTTGTTTGGGGTGGCTTGTGGATCCAGTCTAGCATAGCACACAAAGCCTTCCTTGGGTAGCAGAATGCAGTCAATGCTTGTTTAGTCTCAATAGTGGTCGAGAATGAACTCGATGAACTTGGCCACCAACACCATGGAAGTGACCACACTCAACCAAGTGAAGCTTTTTTAAGGGAGTGTCAAAAATAGTGTAAAATTGGTGTTTCGTCTACAATAGTAGACTCACTTCACTGATGCAAAGTGAGACTCCTTGCATTGTGAGACTTGATGCATTGTACTTAGATATGCAGCGTCTCTCAGAAAGGAGTGCCTCTTTACATTTTCGATTATGACGGAGGGTAACAGAGGCATGATTAGTATCAAAAGAATCCTTAGGTTCTTAAGATTTCCCTCATTTTCGGATGTTGAAAGTCAGATCTGTTTTAACGATACAATGAGCACTTCCATGCCTTGCCTTATTGCAGTGATGAAAAAGTATGATAGATCAAACGTGAACTTGTATTGCATTGGTGCCGGTTTTTTGCACGTGCCAGACATTTTGGCACTTTCGGCATCTGATTTGGCCTTGGCACCGCCTGAGGATAAAATTGGCAACAGCAGCTCATTTCCCGAAAATTTTAATTATTTCTTTCAATCCATCTGGCGAGAACTTGGGACGCGAACGACGCTCATGACACCAGGCATGTGTCTATAGCGCTCCTGGTTGCTGAGAAAGTCCCGTATGCACCGGGTCTGTCCTTTCTAAGACACACTGTATTTCCTGATCCTTGCCAAGCCTTGGAACGTCATCAATGAAACTTGCGGTATCCTCAAGGCAGATCTCAAATTATCTCGACAACGTGAGCACACGCAATACCTGGACTCGCTGTGCGCAGGAAGACGACCTCGATAGGATCTGAGATTTAGTGTGTTTTGATCGTCGTTATCTTCGTTGTTCTCCTCGTCGTGTGCATGATTGTTTCCGCCTCCTTTGCTCTCCTTGTGCATGAGCAAAAGCGCCTCATGTAGTCGGTCATGCTCCAGAGACCTCAGATCGGATAGTCTTCTCAGGAGGAGACAAAGCGTGCCCAAGGAGACGCTCTCCACGTCCACGATGGACAACGACACCAGCTTCATGCAGCCGATCGTACGGGAGCTTCCATCGGTGCCTGTCATAGAGAATTTCGGACTAGTTGCAACTTGTACTACAGGGTGACCCGCTTCGAAATGAACAGTGTCACCCTGCGAACAAGTACGAGGGCTGTGACAGGTTTGGGTACCTGGTTAACACGTGTGTGCAAGTTTCTCAGCTTTCACATCTCGATGATGTTAAAGAATTCACTGGCCAAGTCTCCTCGCACGTGTCTATCCTTACCTTTGCATTGGTCCATTCCTTCACCACTGTTCGTTGAGGTTTCTCCCGCGATGCACCTGAGACCGAGATCGCTGACCTGAAAGCACGTGAGAGTGAGGAGAAGTCGGATGAGTCCTCCGTTGGTGCCAATCTACTTTTGGAGCTGGTCCGCACATCCTGAGCTCCCGGAGGTGAGGAGACGTTTCTGCCACAGCCCTGCAGATGGCGTTGGTGACCAAGGTGCCCAGACTGAGACTCGTCAGGAGGGGCAGGCCTCTCAGGGCCTTCTCGAGCATGCGCAAGTAGTGCTCGCGGCAGTCGGAGCTGCGAACAGTTCGTACTGTGGCCATGCGTGAAACTGGACCCACTGGGTCAACCACGCCTACCGGCATGCCTACGGCGAAAAGACATGCAAGAAGCCATGCTCATACCTATGTGCCAGATCGTTGTTGGTGAAGGTGGTCGCGTAGTCGTCCATGCCCGTGAGATCCAGCATCTCCAGATACCTGCAAAGTCTCGGTCTTGTGTTCCAGCAGCGTGACCTTTGCCGTCATCATGACTCATCACCTACCTGCATCTGGGTAACGCCTCGAGCAAGGCCTTGTGCGTGTTCGGCAGCGGCGCACTTTTCCGGAGACTCTCCGCGTCGCGCGTGTGGCGCAAGATCTTGGCCAGGGGGTGCAGCAGCACGAACGCATCCATGGGGGAGGCCTTGGGGAAAGTCATTATTTGTTTGTCCCTCCAGACTATGTCTGAGGGTCCGCCTACCTTTCTGTACTTTTCTCCGTCATATTTGAGCACCCTGTGTAGCATGTCCTCCGCATCTTTGGCAGGAAGTTCTTCACTGATGAACCTGAGCCAGGAACAACAAGTGAGAGGCTCCTTTACGACTGCATGATCATGATCACCATCGTACTTGATAATGGCTTCTGCTCGCTTCCTCTGCTCTGGGGTGAGGGCCGAGAACTCGTCGCAGGAGGGCGTCTTGCTGCGGTCGCTGCTCCTACGAATCAGACACTCCAGACGGAGAGAGACCAAGTGATGCAGGGACACTGCCATGACAAGGAGGAGCATGACCTTGGAATCAGTTTGGGTGCGTGCGTGTGTGTGTGTGTGTGTGCGCAAAATTCACGTACTTGGCTGAGCTGTCATCACTGATGACGGCGAGGAACTCCGTCACCCTGTCCCACACCGAGGGGGGCATGAACAGCACCAGCCCACTCCCTCACCTCGATGCTCTTTTCCTCTCCCGAGCTGATGTTTCCCTCCTCCCCCTTCCTTTTTACAAGACATTGCCAACTTTTACAGTCTTTTCAAGTTCTGAGATGAGTCATCCATGCTTTCCTTCTCAATTCAAAAGGTGAAGAAGTCAGATCTGCAAGGGAATCACCTTCCTCCTCCCTCGTGTTCGCCCCCACCGCCGCCGCCGTCGCCGCCGTCGCCGCCGTCATCGTGTCCGCCGCCTGTTTGCCAAGCTGCGTCAATCAGGTTATTGACAGGAGGTCATGCACGCTTTAATTCGCCGTCTTTAGCACAAAAAGCCCTGTCGGAAGTCCCCTGATGACTCGTACGAGGACGCATCACGTCACATCACGCCTGCTGACGGCGGCGGCGGCGGCGGCGGCGGCGGCGGAGCAGAGGAGCAGAGGTGAGACCTTCATCATTGGCAACGATTTTGAGCGTTAATGAATTCTTTCAGCGCTTTGTTTTCCCGCCAAGTCACGCCAGCGTGTCCTGATGGCGCTCCAAATTGATTTGTCATCGCGTCCCTTCTCATTCAGAGAGTGGTAGCACACTATGAACGTTCCATTTCTCTCTTTCTTTTTTGCTCACATGAACTGCAAGTGGTCCATGTCCTGCCTGGTCATGTACTTAGAGCAAATGTCTCTTTCTGTGCAGACGTTGGGGAATGCGTAGTGTGACGTCAGTGCAGCCATGACTTTGCCGCTTGCAAACTCTCTACAGTCGAGTCTCTCTATAAACATTATCTTGGGGAGTCCCTCTCTTGTCACCACACAAATAACATCATTTTATCCAATAGGGAAGTTTCAATGTACCAAATGAATTAGCCCAGATAACTTTGGTGCTGCCAAACTTTTCTCAAAAAAGGATTTCTTTTGATAACTAAGTCTTAATTTAACCGACTTGAAATCATACAATGCGTGTGAGACGTTGGAGCTAGATTTTCAGGGGTGTTGGATTTGCAGGATGTTAGTGCTTTACCAGAGTTGCCAGGTTTTTGTCATCGTAAAAAGTCACACAAAATATAGGAAACACAAAGAGCAAGCCAAATCTCATTTGGTGACAGTTGTGCTGGAAATTAAGTCTAATGCTTCAACCCAAAGCCAAATCATGTCAAAAAAGCCACATTTCTCTAACGTGGCTTTGAACAAAGCCAGATTTGCAACCCCATGATGTACTGGCAGAGCTGCTCCAGGTCAGTGTTGCCAGATCCGGTAAGTGCAGCATTGCTGTTGCCAGGTTCTAAGAGTGAAGAGCGACCAAAGGATGAAAGAAAAGCGACAAAATGAGAATGAAAAAATAGTAACTGAACTGGTGGATGAAGCTGACGTGGACAACGAGGATGGAGTCGAGGAAGATGAAGACGTTTGACTTTGTCCTTGTCAGAGTGCTGAATTTTTTATGTATACTTTTCACACTAAGTGTGCATTCCCCCCGTGGAGGAAGAGTCTGACTTTGGCGCTGTGGGTCTCGATTTAATCACATGGATGGAGATGACTGAAAGTATCGTCAAATCGAGACTCCACTGTACAAAAAGGAGGACGACCAAAAGATCCGTGACGAAATCGCATTATTTCCTTGCCGCGGAAAGACAAACAAAGCTTGTCTGCTGCATAACATTGACTTTGCTTTGGTGCGACTGTCACTGCTCAGCACGTTTAAGTTGGGATCAGATATAAGACACATTTATCCAACAATAAGTTGGATAAGCGCATTCTTTGAGTGCAAGGGAGCAAAAGCTCTTAGGGCCTGAATTACGCACACGGATTCATTCCAGTGCTGCAAAAGGGCAGTGCATTGCTAATTTCTGGCTGCCTTTTTTTGTGAGAGAGACACGCGTGTTGTTGCCCGACACCTTCCTGTTGGCCTCCGCGTCCGCCAGTCTGTGGCCGCACACCTCCCTGCCGTGGGACGACCCGGCGGGCGCTGAACCTTGCTGAGACTCAGTCCCGCAGATGTGTGTCGTCCCTCCGGGTCGCCCCCTCCGGGCGACAACGGCATGGCTGAAGATGGCCGAATGCATCTGTTTGGACAGGATGCTGGCCGAGTTGGCTTTCAAAAGCTGCGCCACAATGCGGAGTGAATGATGTTTGCCAACCCGAAGCCCTTAGAGCACCTCATTGACGTCGAGAAATGCCAAAGATGGAGATACAAATCCCCTCAGTCATGGCCTAATGTGTCTATTTGACACGAGCAAACGCCAGCGTGTGGAAGGCTCTAAATAGTCAGCACCATTTTACTTGAAATGCGTGATCCCTTTGTTTGCAGGCCAATCAGAAGCCTTTTCCTCCTCAAGAAAAGAAGAAAAAAAGACGGAGGCAGCACTGCAGATCCTGGTTTGATAAGCAAATTCTTAACCTTAGGGTCCATTTGAGTGTGCAGTGCAGTCACGCCCCGAGGATTGTTCGGATGCATATTCAACGGGTGTCGCTGTAGCAGCAACAGTAGCATCATTTGATGGATTTAGAATACATTTTTCGGTCGATTGACCTTTGTGCGAAGTAACGTCTCGATTTTATACGGCCCGATTTTATCGTAAGTCCCGATTTTATCGCAAGTCTCAACTTTATGACATATTTGCAGCTGACCAAAGTTTTCATCAAAGTGCAAGTCCCAAATTTATTATGTATCTGCTCCTGAGTGAAGCCTTCTTTAAGTAAAGTACAAGTAACGATTTTGTCGTGAGTCAGTTCTATGATGCAGTTGCTGGTGACAAAGTTCATCAGCAACGTACAAGTCTTGATTTAATCATAAGTCAGTTCCATCATGTTGTTGCATGTGACCCAAGTCTTAATAAGAAAAGTTCGAGTCTGGATTTAATCATGAATCTTCTGCTGAGTGAGGTCTTTCTTAAGTAAAGCACAAGTCTCCATGTCGTCATAAGTCAGTTAGGTCTATGATGCAGTTGCTGCTGACAAAGTTTCCATAAGCAAAGTAGTAGTCTCGATGTAATCATAACTCAGTTCTGGCACATTGTTGCTGGCCGACTAAAGTCTATTTTAAGAAAAGTAAAAGCCACAAGTCAGTTCTATTATACAGTTGCTGGCGACCAAAGTCCTAATAAGGAAAGTGCGAGTGTTGATTTGACCATGCGTCAGTTCTATCCTATTGAAAGTTTTCAAAAGCAAACTACAAGTCTGAATTTTCGAGGCTTTTTGAGTAAAGTACAGCACTCGTACAAGCCTCGATTTTGTCATAAGTCAGTTCTGTCACACAGTTGCCGTCAACCAAAGTCATGTTAAGAAAAGTATAAAAAAGTCTCAATTGTATCATAAGTCTTCACTTTACATCATATCCTTGCCGCTGCCGGGCGATATGATAAAAGTGAGCCTTGCTGCACCACATAGAGCATTGCTGTAAAGTGACTCCCTTTTTAACACGTACGTGCGCAATCAGGTAATTAGGGTCGAGCATGCAAGTTTAAGAAGGATTTACGAGAAATATCATTATATTGCGTGCATGCATCCCTCTTAACAGAGCAGCAAAACCAGCTTCATGTAATAATAGTAAGACCTATTTTCGCTCACGCACGCACGCACACACACGCGCACACGTGTCGTGACTGAGACCATGAAGTAACGTGCATTTCTCTAGTGGTAACTTGATGATTCCTGCAGCCCCCACCTGCATAGATATAACTTACATATCAGGAGATAAAAGTGAGGCGAGGTCTGCATAAGCAGCTCGGGGTGTCCTTATTAGTTAGAGCTCGGCATCACTGCTTTGGTCGGGCTTAAAATGTGCTCCCTCGACCGCAAAATTGGCCTCGTCGATTGTGCTGTACACAATAATTCGCGAGTGCAACACAGCACGTACATGGGTGCCCAATAGAGGGGAGGGGGAAGGCGCGACACTATGCTAAAGTGCATCTTGCAAATATTTTGTTCATACTTGCATTCAATGCCTCTGACTACAGTAGACACTCGATTTCGGTTTCATTTGTGCTTCACAGTATGAAGAGTCTTAAGGCACGCTTCCTGTCGTCAACTTTTCCCCCACCTTGTAGATGTGTTTCTTGCTGGGGGGAAAAATCTTTTGAGTAGGTTCAACTTGCACAGTGCAGTCAGTGAGAAAGTCAAAATTGCACATTTTCCTCCCACTCAAAGGATGTTTTGCTAGTTTTTATACTTGGTTCCATTAGTCCAGCAATACAGTGGAACCGCACTATAAGAATCAGCCGAGAACCGACGAATTTGGTCGTCTCAGTGAGGTTATTCTTACATAGCACACAAGTTGTCGCTTAAAGCGGCGGTTATTATTATGGAGAGGTTCCACCGCATCGTTTGGAGGAAAAATGACAGTGCGTATGTACCAGCTAGGTAAATCTGAATGCCACTTTTTAGCTCTGCTTCCCACTGCCCATTCGCTTGGCCTCTCCCGGTCCATCTGAGGTGCGCGGAGCAGAAGTCCAACGCCATCTCCATCTTGTCAACTGCATCGAACAGGTCGACGAAATCGAGAGTTGACTGTATCTGCCGCACGTCGCAATCGCAATCTTCCATATGGAATTGCACGCTATTTCGAGCCTTCTTCTGGCGCAATGTACGCACACTCAAACTTGGATAAAGTACAATCAGGACTCCCGATGAAGTCGTGATTGGACTGCTTACCGAATTTTTACTTCATAAAAGAAGGACTTCCGCTAAAGCAAAACGACATTGATGCAGAACACCAGAGGCTGCTGACGGGAAACTTCATCATATTAAAGTTCGACTGTAGTTACACGACCTTAAATTTATCGTGTGCGTGAACCTTAACATTCTCATGTGATTAAAAACTATTAGCAGACTCGTTCTTTGCGTGCTCAAATTATGCGCGCTTTTTTTTGGGGGGGGGGGGGTGATTTTTGACGGCGCGCAGGTGTCGATTTTCCTTTTCCTCCATTTCCACGTGAATGCACAATTGACATTGTAATAAGCAGTTTGAGGCAGGTGCACAAAACTCTTTGCCTGCCGAGGGTTCAGACTCAGCTCAGGATAAAGGCCAAGCAGGGGTGACAACAATGGGGAAGAGCTGAGGCTCTGGAGAGAATGACAATGTTGACATCCAGTTGCCAAATCAGAGCAAGTTGGTCCCTCCTGATGGAGAAGGTCAGGTCGGACCCGTCCTTCAAGGCCAGAGCTGCGCCTCCCTCGTGGCATCAGCAGGCGTTCGTTCCCGACGAAGAAGCCGCGCGTCTTCGAAGAGTTGCCTGGTCTTGTCTCGGCTTAACCCGAGGAAGACATGTGGGAGTCGCAGCCGCGGTCGCAGCCGCCGCCCGCTGGCGCAGGGGGCGCAGGCGCGTGCGTCAAGTCTATACACATAAAAGGACGTCGCCGCCGAGGCGCAAATCCGCAGTCCTCGTCTGTGTGTTGAGCGAAGATCTTGTGGATCGTCCTCGTCGTCGTCGCCAAGATGTCGTTCAAGGTGAGCCCAGGGTTCGTCGAGGACTTCTGCGCACTGCAGCAGCCCCGGGTTGCCTTGCTGTCCAAGACAAGGACGGCGAGGTCGTTGTCAATGCTATTGAGTGGGGTGGGGATTGGGGGTGCCAGTTGCAACGAGGCCGTTCATGGCCTGTCTGATTGCGTCAAAGTTCAACTTGATGCTCACCTAATCTTTCGTATTTAGTCCTCATTATAGAGACAAATTCGTCAATTCTAACAGAGACTTATGAACATTTTGCAATCTGCGGGAAATACGTACAGGTTGCTGTCGTCGGCAAGTCTGCTGTCTTTCCGCGGTGTAATACTAATAATTGAGGAAGCAGTAGTCATGAGGATGCAAAAAATTTGCATCATTATTTATTGGGCCACAATGTAGAAAATTACTTAATGTGCCCCCCCGCCAGCGGCGACGACAGCGAGCAAAAGACGCCCCTCCGTGTTCATCTGCGACACCCTGTACGTAGTTGTCGCCCTTGCTCGGGATCAAAGAAAGGATGACAAATGCGAAATCTGACGTCAAAGTCACTTACTGAGTTACCAGGAGAAATAAATCCTTGCGGCAAATGCCAAGTGAGAATGCACATTGTGCATCAGTGACATAGATGGACGACCGTGGGCAAGTCCGTCCTGTGCTGGGCCTCAGGGTGGCTCCAGCTGGTGAGCCCTGAGAGCCTGTCCAGTTGAGGGACCCTTCAGAATGGGTCATTAGTAGGTTTCGGAAGTTTAGGTGGTCACCTTGAATGAGCCTTTTCGCCTAAACTGTCATTTGGGGGCGAAAATCACCTAAGTGACATTTTTAGCAAAGATTCAACGAGAGTGGCTTTTTTAGCAATGGTTCCTCAAAAGTGACATTTTGTTTTTTTTGAAAAAAAGTGTAGCTAAAGTGATATCTTGCTTAAGCAGAGATTAACCTAAAATGATTGTGTTAGTAAGGATACACCTGATGATGTTGACGTCTGCACCACAAGTCATATGAGGCATAACTACTTGATGTGGTTGTGACTGCAATTTCGACCTTTTTTGGCTGGGCCTCTTAACCAGACTTGCTGAATCAGAATGACAAGAGTCTAAGACAAACAAACACTGTGGCAACTCCTAAACACAATCGAAAAGAGTGACTTGATGAATTGTCATGTTACTGATCGTAAACAACATAAAACTAACTTGTTATTGACTGAAAATATATGGTTATTTGTAGTGTGGCTCCTAAAATGTCATTGTCAACTTGACCTAACATTTCCTTTACTTCGGCACCCAAAAACCTTAAATGCTCATTTCCTTCAACCTAAGTCTCAAAGTTTAGTCATTAGACAAGGTTAATGAGTTAAAATTAGATTGGGAGCGTCAACAGTGTCGTTTACAACATTGCCAGGGGTGCATAACTCGACCGTGTTCCTGAGATCGTCGTGTGTCACTTGATCGTCGCCATTAATGGCTTCGCAATCACTGACATTTTCGGCCTCATCCTCCGTCATGTGACTTCTGATCACGTTCCAGCATTGTTCTTCACTCGTCATCAGGTTCAAAGTTGGCTTTGACCTTTGCAAAACTATGTGCCCATGTACAGTGCATATTCGATCTGTCGCAAAGACCCAGGCAGTCCATAGGATGATTTCGCAAAAATCGAGAGTTTTTGCCAAAATTGAAAGTCGGTCTTAAAAATAAAAATTCAGTCTGCTGCTGAAAATCCGTGCAAAAAATTGAGGCTTTTGCCCCAACGCAAGCTGCTAAAAATGGGACATCTACCTGGTGCGGCCGATAAAATGCTGCTTTCCTTTACTCATGAATTAACTTCAAATACTGTCCCTGATGAACAGGCAATATTCTTTGATTGAGCCATTCCTGTTCACGAACATCTATGCATCTGCAAAAGTGTATACAAAAATTTGGGGCTCAATCTTGGCTCCAATCAGAGGAAAAACAGATTAAAGTATTCATCCCTAAGGCAGCATTTTAACGGCCGCATCCGGTACTGTACAGGATGACAAAAAAGTAGTTTTGGACATCTCTCTGTACCCAAGAGTCGCATTTCTTTTGGCGTCTTGACTTCTTAGCCCCTTTTAAAGACCTTCGGACGTGCGGCCACCGCTGGAGTCGGACAGGTGGTCACAGTTCCTGTTGAGGCCGTTCAAGAGCATCCTGAGCATCCTGAGCTCGTCCTACTACGTGACTTGGAGCGAGAATGTCCATCACGTAGCAGGAATTCTTGAAAACGTTTAGGCTGTTGAACTTGTCTCATGCAATCAGATTTGAGCGTCATCACTCCGACACAGGCGCGCATCTCAAAAAAAAAGGGGGTGACCGAATTCGTCTCACGAGAATACGCGGAAAATTGAATGGGGTCGTGATTGCTTCTTCGTTGGCAAAAAGACTTGCCGCCTCCTGGACGTGGGCGACAACGACGACCGCGACGACCTCGACTGTCACGACGGCGACGACCTGGCCTCGGCCTCGGCCTCGATTGGAGCCATGATCACGCTTTAGCGGTTTTAGGGAAATATTGAGCTTCGTTTATCTTATTGCAAAAGTCTCTCTTCCCACCTCACTCCACCAAAAAAGAGAGTTAAACGCGTGTAAGTGCACGTACGACTTGATGAATTTCTTCACGAGAGCGTCTTCCGTGATCTTTCAGCACGTGCTGGTCTTCTTCACCGCCGCCGTCGTGTCCTTGGCTAACGCCAAGACCTTCGTGGGCTCTCCCTTCTACTCACACGCCGCGCACCTGGGGCCAGCCGCCGCTTACGCCGCTGCCGCCGCCCCCTTCGCCGCCTACCGCCACCCGGCTCTCGGCTACGCCCCGCTCCCCGCGGCGGCGGCGGCAGCCCCGTACCACTCCGCCCCGATCTTGCCGGCCGCAGTCCCAGCCCCGGTGGCAGCCCCCCTCGCAGCCCCGGCTCCAGCCCCGGCTCCGGCCGCGTACGCCGAGGCTCCTGCGGCTGCTCCTGCCCCTCCACACATCACCTCGTCTCAGTACCATTCTCAGGTAGGACATCTTCACCGAGGCTCTCGACTCAAGCAGTGGAGGTGCAATTTGCAACTGTCCCCTCTCTACTCGTTTCGTTTTTGCCAAGCCTTGGAGGGGTCGCAAAAAAGACCGCAATAGCCTCATCTTTTCTGTATTGGTGGCCTTTACAAGCATGACGTCTGGACCTCGCGAGTGCTCATCTTTGCACCGCAGAAGTCCGCATGCCACTGACTGAGTTGTCAACGTGCCACGGGCGCCAGAACCTGAACGTGTGCAGCCTCACCTGCGGGTGGGCCGCGAACACATTTTAGTCCATAAATAGTGAAACAATGAGATGTTGGCGAAGCTGATGCCAAGATAATGCACTTCTTCGCCGACAGATAGAAAAAGGTCGGGTCACAAAGAGTCACATCCCAATCTTGTCATCTTTATTGTCCCTTTTCTTTTTTACGCCCTGCTAACTCTGCTGTGCATTTGCTTCCTCTGCTTTTGTCTCTGCTTTTTGTATCAGTCCCGCACATCCTGTCTGCCATCATAAGGAGGAAAAGTCAAGTTGGGACATCCGCAAACCAGAAAGGCCCCTTCACACACACCCTGTTCTTACGTATGAACGTTGATTCCGCACTCCGCAGTTTATTTGTCTCCTAATACGAAACGATTGAAGCCGTGGTAATGTTGGCCAATAAAAAAGGCTTACTTTGTGCTTTATCATACAGGGTTGGCTCAGATGGGCTGCAGCTCCGTTTATTCAGTTATGACATGACGTAGAACCTTCGAAATTTATGATGAAATATTTCAAATCATTGCCAAAACGTCTTATATATTTCGTGTCAGTGCCATATGAGGTAGTGCAGTTAGGTCAACTCAAATTGTTCAAGGTTTATGCAGGCATCACACAATGCTGAACCTACAAAAGTTATGAAGTACTGCAAAATGTCTTCTTTTACTTCCCGTCAGTGTGTGAGCCAACATTTTTATGGCGAACTTGATCAACTGCGTCATGACGAACATTTTCAACTCATCAGTCTTGATTGCTGACTTCAGGCTGAAACCATATCAGAAAGTGTTGCCACCCTGGAACCTCCAACTTCATGTCTACCACACAAAAATATATTTCACGAAGTCTGTGCCCAAAGATAAGAGAGAAAAAAATTACTACTTAGCTGAGACAGCCTGTAGATGAATGTTCCTTTTATAACGTGTCATTGTCACTTACACCATAACGTGATTGTACAAGGTGGACTAAGGAGATTTGCAACTCATTTCGAAGGTGGATAACGACATTGCGAATCTTCTTAGTTCACCCTGTGCTGAGACTAAATGAGCACTTCAGGGCTGATTTCAAAGAGATCACGATTCCCATCTGGGTCCATCCTGTGCGTACAAAGTCAATGGTGGCACGCAAATGTGCCTTCCAAGGAGGACAATCACGAGCGTTCCAGTGTTTGTAGGAAAAATTCATTTGGATCTGGTGTACAAGCGCTCATTGTCGGCGAGTCAAAAGTAGGGCCTTGAATGGACCATGAAACAGCATTAAGGCCTTTTCGGGGAGATTTTCCAAGCCTTTGTACTGATCACTGCTCTCGCACTGTCCATGCGTATGTACCTATTACGATCTCCGTTCTTCCTTCGCAGGACGAATTCGGTCGCGTGGAGTACGGATACTCCAACGTCAACTCGGCCAAGCAGGAGAGGCGCGACGCCTACGGCAACGTGGCTGGCAGCTACACTTACGTGGACGCCAGCGGCGCTCCCAGGCACGTCTCGTACGTAGCGGACGAGCTCGGATTCAGGCTAACAGCCGCCAACAACCTCCCGCTGCCCGTGGCCGACACTCCGGCGGTGGCGAACGCGAGGCTGGCGCATTTCGACGCTTTGAACAAGGCCAACCTGCTCCACTGAACCCGGTCGAGGAGTAGTGGGGGAAGAAGACCTGCAGTACATCTGTTCTCATTTCTACTTGTAGACGGCGATTTAGACATGCTGGTTTCTTAGTTTTGTTTTCTAACTGCTATTTTTGGGCACCCAAAATTCTGCTCGCTGCCCATCGTTGGTCTGACAGACATGTGACCTTTGATGACGTCATCTCATTCTCATCTCAAGCCACCCAACAAAGCCTGGAAAGGTCTGAACTCGAGAAGGCTATGGAAAGTTGAATCTATCCTTTGTCACCAGACCCACTTCGACACCGTCACTTCAAGATCATCTCAACATTGGAACACCTCGATTGTTTGAAACAACTCACGAAAAGATTCGTTATTCTTACGATTTTCTAACCGAGAGTGAGGAAAATCTGCCTCGAATGTCGTCATCCAGAGTCTCATGCTCGATGCCCAAACATTGTTGTAGGATGTTCGGTGCCCAAAATACATCTAGAACAAGAAGTATGGAAAAAAGTGCCAGTATTTCTGGGTCACCACGTAGCTTTACCCGTCTCATTACAAAAACTCTTAAAAGTATTTTTTTTCCCGCACTGAAAAAGTCCTTCCTTCACTTGTTTTTTGCACAGCCTTATGGAAAATTTATGCTCTGTAGAACTCAACGATGCGATGCCTGTACAAAGTACTTGAACTCCGTTACCTTGTTTCTGAATACTGTATGTACATCTTTTTTTTCGCTGCCAGCAATAAACATCATTGCCAATGTCAAGCCTCTCATTGTTCTCCTTTTGAGCCACGTGAACGTAGCTGACGTGAGGTGGAAGTGGCACAAGTACAGGGTGGATTGAGGAGATTGGCAACCCTTTCTTGGAAAGGGGGAGAAACAACGTCGCAAATCTCCTGCACAGGATGCGTCACATGCTGGGCTTCTAAGCGTTCTGTGTAGGGAGCGGAAGAACATGTGATTCTCAAAAAACGCCAGTCTCAGTATGAGCCTTAAAAATGCCGAGTTCAGAGTTGCCTTGTCTTGTCTGCAACCCGCTTTGCGATACAATGTTTGTCTCGGGAGAGAGAAGAGGTCACTTTTTTATCACTAAGGGGTGTTAAGGTAATTCAAATATTCCGTCGGCTTAGTTATGAGGATCAATCTCAAAGACTTCATTTACAGCTGCAACTTTGTTTATGAACAAATATAAAGAGTTGAAATCACAAAAAGTGCTGTTGGCCAAATGTTGCGTACGATTGAAGGCCTTCATTAAGGCCAAGGCTGGCCGTAATGAATGAGTGATCAAACTTTTAATTCCACGAATTGTACCAATAAAGTTCAAGAGGAAAAAAAACCCTCTAGTAATTATAGATTCCATTCCATAATTACCGTGTGTCCCGTAAGTCATTGTGCACTTTTTTGTGGATGTTGGCAAAAGAAAAGATGCACAACGGCTCATAGGACACCCAGTATGCACTTCATCGATTGCAGGACGCACTATGCACCATGTAGCTGAGCTCCGACAACAACGACGTCTTTCCTGGCCCATGATTTGTAGGCGCAGAGACAATTTGTTTCTTTTTCCGTCAGCTATCCAAGCCCAGAGCAAGTTGGCCTGGGAAAACAGCCGCTCACTGCTCCGAGTCATCATCACCAAGGGGCCCAACGAGCTCGAGGACTTGTGTCCTCGTGTTCGTCCTCAGCCTGGCTGGCTCTTCTTGGCAATTCTGCCTCGAACTGTATTCGGGAGATATCAACGAGTCGATTTAACATGCGACGGCGTCAGCGGAGGAGGCAGACATGAATGGACAATCAAAACGTCGGTTTTTTTATAAGGCCAATTTAGGTGCCCCTTAATCATCAAGGGCGAGCGAGCGTCATCTTTTCTCCACCTGGCGGCTGCTGCGGCTGCTTCTCCACCCCGAGGGGTTGCCAAGCCCAAGAGGATTACGTAACATCTGCTAGGTCAACACGGATTCTAGAACGCACACGCGTCCATAAAAAAGGAGGATGCATCATGACCTTGCACCCATGCGAGAAATAGGGGTGTGGGAGCCCGGGCGGGCGGGCGGGCGGGCGACACTCGCGTAATCACCCGGTAACTAAAAGAAGAGCAGCGAGCTTAAAAGTCACATCGCGCCCATCCATAAGTTCCCCGTTGATAATGGCGCCCACTTTGTTTAGTTTTTTTTTCTTTTTTACTCTTGGGCCCTCGGTGTGTGTGCATATTTCGAGCTGCTTGGATCGTCGCAAGGGTCACGAACGGGTTCTTCATGGTGAACCCGGTGGGTCGGGCTCCATGTACCCCTTCCTGAAGGGCCGACGAGGGGGAGGGTTCACTTTTTTCGGGACACAAGGATCGGCTGAAAAAACGGGATAACCCGGTCCCTTCTTAACACCACCTCTGCACCCGAGAGCAAGTTTTACTTTTTGAATCCTATGAAAGATGAGCAAAGGATATCCCTGAGCAGCACAAAAACGGTCTAAAACCTTTTCTTATAGTTGAACTACACGCTCATCGTTCATGATATAACTGTAGTTTACTCAGTGCTGTGGGACGAGCATGAAGCCTTTTGCACCCAGGCCTAGAGTCGATCAATCGTGTCACCCCAACTCTTTCTGTGCGCACCTCTAGAAGTCAGTCCCAGACACTCGTTGAACGGCCTGCAGATTGGTCACACTCATCAGAAGAACTATGGTGTGCCCGTCAAGAGCTTCTTCGACGCCCGACGTGAAGAAGGTGTCACCGACGACAGCGACGTCAGGTGTCTCGCAAGAAATTGCTCCCCCTGCCCTTGACTGGCGTCACGTATGGGACTTGAACAAGGGCGTAGACATTTGTGCTCAAAGATCACCGAAACCCAATCTTGAGCGAGTGGGTGAGGAACAAGACACAGCAGCAGCGTCCCCTTCCCCGAGTGCTGCTTGTTTGTTTGCGCGTCTACATACGCAGAAAAGACATTTCTCGATTGTGTCTGCCTGCGCGTACAGTGCAAAATTTGGCAAAGGCGGATCATATTAAGAGCTGCCATCCAACCCACTCGCTTGCCAGGGATCGAATAAATTGCTGACACATTGAATCGAAGCCTAACAAGACCCAGATCTGGCAGCTGGTCCCAGTGTATTGGCCAGCAAATGTGGACTGTGGGAGCTTTCAGAGGTGTCATTACAGTGGAACGGTGATTTTGTGAACTTTGACCCATTCAGTCGACAGTGAACTTCACTGAATCGACATTGCACTGCACGTGGCGCAGGGTGACTTGACCAGAATGTCTTTGGTTGGGATCCAAAAGTCTTGTTCGGGATCAGTTAGGAAGTGGTTGAACCCGGGAGTCCGACAATGACCTGATACAAGTTTGTTTGCCTTATGAGGATGGCAAAGGAGCTTAGGACGGAGCTGCAAATGGGTGCAGTTTTCGCACCTAAACCACAGTCTTTTTTGTCTTAACATTATCATGTGCATGTGTGCATGTTACCATTAACGTGTGATCTCAAGCAAATTGCGATCGACCTGGTTAATTCGTGATTTGGCTGCCTGGCCGTAGATTATCCGCTTAATTCAAAATTCTCAACTTGGATACCTCTTTGATTTGCAAATGAACTCAGTACGAGACACAATTCGTTGCTTCAAGAATTCAAAGAATTGACAGAATTAATATTTAGGTTGATAACTGTCTTTCTCTGCTCGCGAAATGGTTCAAGTTATGAATGGAGATGATTTTAGATGAAGTTAGCAGGGTCTTAGAGTATTGTAATACAAGTTTGTTTGTTTGTTTGTTGGCAGGGTCTCTTAGAGGGAATGGGAGTCCCAACAAAAGAAAAGGAGTAACTCTGGATTGAGTCTTTTCCTGCCCCATTCAATGGCAAACATCTAAGTGCTTACTGAACATTTATGCATGGCTTGGCGGGTTCACCAGTGACTTAACTTGCTCTGCCCTCTGTTCCATGGCCTTGCCAATGCAGTCCATTTTCATGAACCTGACAAGCC
>JAAUXU010177750.1_pt1 | contig 40333 bp, 38 predicted proteins | sample 7278151 | NCBI WGS metagenome assembly JAAUXU01 (sample SAMN14350113, study PRJNA611818) | marine sediment metagenome | isolation source: surface marine sediment (1.8m) | place: French Polynesia: Moorea | collected 2018-08
CACAAAAGGACCCTCTTAAAGCTGTTTATCCCGAATTGCAGCCTCTGTCTAACCTGTGCAAAAAGAAATCTATCTGAACAGACTTGGAGAGTCACGCCTTTTCTGCTGTACAACAGAGTCAGCCCCATTTGTTGCTCTTGCACCTCCAACACGTCAACGTTGGTCGTTGACTTTGGCTTCTGGCAAGGGAATGAAAAGTGCATTGCAAGTGCACCTCGCTTGTTTTTGCCATCGGGCATAACTTAAGAGATATTGCGTCTATTTCAAGCGTTACCCAAACTTTTTTGGTCTCCTCTTCTTTGTTCACGATAGCTGTTCGGGCTCGTACCAAAAGTTTCAGGCTTTCAGCCCCCACCGCCAACGGTAATACTATTCAACTGAAGACTCTCTTCCTCGCTGCTAGGGAGTGAGGGGGAAACCCCGTGGAATGGAGAGCTACGAGGGCTGAGTCAGTGAGAAAGCAGAGGAAAAGGCTGCTGGGTGGTCTTGGGCTTGGCCTCGTGTATGAGGGAGCAAGAGAAAGGCTCCCTGCCAAGACAAAAAGGACACAAGAAGAAGGAGGAAGCCAGCCAACATCAGCAGCACAACGTCAGTCCCGCCCGCTGCGAGGCTATATAGGAATGTTGTCTCTATGTACTCGTACATGTCTGTAATATGTGAGAATCTGCACGCGGAAGACTCAGACACTCGCATAAACAGAGCTTTTGAGTGGGGGAGGAGGAGGAAAACAGCCATCACAGTCACGTGAAGACGACCGTCAAGTTGTCGTACCACACGGCCGACGTGGTGGCGGAGGTGGCGGGGCAAGCTCAGTCATCCTGTGTCACCACCATGACGCGTAGCAGAAGTAGGCCTAACTCGGCAGTCTCGCATGTGGACACGTGTTGTGGGGAGACCATTGAAGCAACCGCGACTCAATGAGCGATCGGGTGTACTTGGCAATAATCACTTTGGTTCAGGAGGTGAACCTCCGCAAACTTGGTCCCCATTCATCTGGGACACCCTGTAACTTGCACGTACACATAACGTGAGTGGGATTTGGTGAAATTGGCTGTGGCTAGTCGGTAAAGGCCTCCCGGGGCCTTTTTCTTGATAAGCCCATCCTTTTACTGCGCATCCAGTCCGGTCCAATGTGCATTGGCACGCCTCTGCACCCACCCCGTGTACGTACGGTTATTGAGAGCTCAGTATTGGAGCAGAAACCACCACGCAGTGAAGGCCAAGGATAAGATTGGTGGCACGACGCACTCAACGTATGTACGCGGTGCGATTTATCTACGTTCAGGCAGTTCTTTTGCACGAACCATAACTTGGTCAGCCGGTCCCATTTAACGGTGTTTCTGAACGGCTTCGAGTAAGAACTTTTTGCCTGCCAAGCCCATGTTCATCATCGTGGAGACTCCCCAGGGCCAACCCGCGTTCCCACTGCCCATCTGGGCCAATGCCGTCTCCTTGACGGCAATTTTCAGCATAGTTCTCTCCAGATGATGATGCACCTTTTAACATGTTATAAGTCTGCACGAGGTAGAAGATGTTTGTATTCCTCATCACAGTGAAAGCATCTGTGCTGCTTTGCGTGCGATCTATGAGAATGCCTCTCACTGCCTGGCTCGGCATAAACGACTTGCACGAGAAGGGCAACAACATAAAATTGGAGGAAATGGAATTAGGAATGGGGGAGAAGAGAAACTGCAGACAGCTGCGCTCAGAAAAATGGGACAATGCCCACTTTCCCCTCCTACGACGAAAGGGTTAGACAGCACAAGACTGAAATGGGCTGGAGAATCGACCTCGGAAGGAGCTTCTGTCGTCGATGACCTGAAACGCTCCTTGGCAGGAGCAGCAGAACTGTGCAGTCATAGGGAGCGTGGACCTGGACGGCCTCTTCTCGTAGGCGGGGGATGTGGAGATCACTGAGATCATCCTGAAGTCCAGAAGGACACTTGATCAAAAGCAGCAACGTTACAACAGCCACCGAGAGAGGAATCAAGTGTTTCTAGGCCAATGCAACGGTGGAGACGCATTTTGCGGGTCTCTCTCTCAACGGGGCTGATGATGCAGAGACATATGTTTCGCAGGCGGCATGAGCATCTGGAGCAAGGCCGACAACGTGATCCGTGACATCGTCGTCTGCAGCGTGGGCAGTGACATCGGCCACCAAATGGGCTCAAGTGTTGCCGCACGGGACCACGGACGTTTCCACTGTTGTAGTCGGTGAGGTTAGACATGTCCTGAGCTGCTTTCGTTCCTCATAAGTTTCTTTTGACATTGATGTCGCCACAGGTGAAGCGACCCTACCTCAATGCCACATTTCCTCACTGAGATATCGCATCTCTGATCCCGTTTCTCGATCACCCCTTTTTCGCGGATTTCAGAAGAGTGTGCAAAAAATTGCTTTTCTTGTCAGAGCAGAATAGGCCCATATCATTGAAAAGATAACAGCCTCAGGGCGCATTTTCGCTCTGTGCTCAGTTCAGCTCCAGTGGAATCACTTTCTTCGATAATCTGGCAGCTCTTGCCATTGTTCTTGCTCTCCAAAGCAGGAGGTTCCATCCCCTTTGTTGTTTGTTGTTTCCTAAATCATTTTTCTCATCTATCTGAGGTGATTTGCTCACCTTAGAGTCTATGGAACACTGTGATAAGAGGCGTGAGTTGTCACACCTCCTGAGGTGAGTGAGGATCGCCGTCGCTATGGTACTGCAGGGAGGAGATAGCAAAGTGACGAAGGATCACCCACCGCTGCAAAAAAGCCCCTCCTTTTGGCGATATCAGCTAAATTCTGTCTAAATGCAGGAAGCTTCCAACTTTATTTGAGACTTCAGATATCAGCAGATTTCACTAAGAAAGAAGTAGGCACACTTCTGTTCGGCATGAGGTCCCACTCAACTCAATACACTATGAGCGCTGCACCTCAGTCGTCATCTTGTGGTGGTGCGCTGAAGCTCACGGCTGCCAGTCTCTTGGCCATTTTGGCAAAAAAGTCGCTACAGCAAGCACCTTAAATCACTTCAACGAAACATTCATTTTGGCCAGGAGAGATTCCACAAGCATGACGAATTTGTACACGTCCTGGTACGAGTTGTAGAGAGGAGTCGGGGCAATCCTAATCACATTGGGATAGCGGTAGTCGCACTGCAAATTTGGAGGGCATGCATTAGTTTCAGTGGTGCCATTGGGAATGCTGTATCCTGCTTACTACAACAGCCATCTTCTTCAACTCGTCATACATCTTGCGCACGTCCTCGGAGAAGACGAGGCTGAGCTGGGACCCTCTCTCCTTGGGATCTCTCGGGGTGATGAGATGCACTGTGACTGCTCCGTCGGACAGTCGCTGGTCGATCAGGTACTCCAGCAGGCCAGTGAGCAAGAACTGCTTGGCCAATATTCTGTCCAATCCGGCGTCCTCGAAGATCTGCCAGTGAAGGAGACGCGATTCTCGAGCACTTGCAGTAATACGCAGTGTTACCTCCAGACTGGCCATTTGCAAACAGGCATGCCAAGGTGAAGGGTTGGTCAATCTGAAAGAGTCCGCGCCCACGTCCAGGTCGATCTTTTCCGCCATGTCGAACCTTGTGTCGTACTTGTTTCCCCACCAGCCATGGAGGTGCTTGGGCGGATCCAGTGCATAGCGATTGTGCAAGAAAAGGCCGGCGACACCTCCAGCACCAGAGTTCAAGTACTGCCAGACAAGCAGAGTGTAACGCGTGTTGCGCCAAACGTTCACGTGTACTCGACAGAACCTTGTAGTTGCACCAGACAGCAAAGTCCACTCCCCAGTCGTGAAGCTTGAGTCGGGAATTGCCCACTGCATGTGCCAGGTCCCAACCTACTACGCACCCCTTGGAGTGACCAGCCTTCGTGATGGCCTCAATGTCAAACAACTGGCCTGGAGAGAGAAACAGTGCTTGCGACCAATGTTATTAGCCTCATTCTCAAGTCACTATCATTCAGTAGCGGCCTTTGAAGGAGGCTTAAAAATAGAGTAGATATTGCAAACATTTTCTTCCATTTTCTTCCGTAACAAGTTCTTCCAATTGAAGACAAACATGTGTTGTTCTGTCCACTCAGACCCATCAATAAGTATGAATGCCAAATGTTGTATTTTGAGACTAAAGCCTCCATCACATGTGATTATTTTTATTTGTTCAACATCCCACAAATCATGCTGGCAACCAAATGAAATTCAGTTGGACAGACAATTTGTTGGATGAAATGCACTACTTGCTGGCATCTGTGATATCACACACACCTCACCTGTGTAGTACTGCAAGCCTGAAAAGATCACAAGAGCGATTTCGTCACCCTGATCCTCAATAGCCTTCAGGATGTCCTGGGTCCTAAACGTTTCCTCTCCTTCCCTTGGCTTTATCTGGATGAGGTTGTCTTCGGGAGAGAGACCCTTAAGCTCCACAACAGATGCCAATGCATACTGGAGAATTGCCAAAATCAGTGGAAGAGGCAAAAGCCCGTGAGACAATTTTCCAGGGCGTGGGAGAAAATTCATCAACATGGGAAAAGATGCTGGCATCTGGAATTGATCGCCAGTAAGGAAAAATTAATCCAAAGAGTTGCCATGTGCAATCATCCTACATGACTTAGAGTTAGTCTGGCACCCAAACAGTCCTGTAGGAAGACAATTGTTCCTTCCGGCACTGAATGGCTGGAAGTGAGCGATCAATTCCGAGCCAAATGTCAACTTCCCATAGGAGATGTCTTTCATGCCTCGCCTTTTCCCCAGTTACTCACTCTGTCTGAAGGAAATGCATGTGCTTCCAACAGAATCTTTCTCCTTCTCCCCTCTGGCTTATAGAACGCGGCCACTGCCAGGTGCAGGTTGACGGTGAGCCCGTTGAGGGAGCAAACCTCGTGGTTAAAGCGCGCTCCCACCAACTTGGCCACCATGGACTTGGACGGGAGGTCGCAGTACGCGGCACCCAACTCTCCATTTGTGTGCATGAAGACGCCCCTGTGTGCAAGTACAGTTCACAGACTTGCGCACTACTTTCATCAGGGCCATCACTGACCACTTGCCCCAGTTTTCCAGCTGCTCCTTCATGCAGTCGTCTGCTTTCCTTGGCTTCAGGCCCAGGGAGTTTCCGCATAGGTAGAGACAACATTCTTCGCCACTCTGGCCTTCCCAGGTCACGTCTGGCAAAGCACGTGTGAGCATAAAATATCATCATAGTAAGTACAGACGCATGCCTAACTTGGCCAGGCTGTTTCACCTTACCCACCTAGGGGCAAATCTTTCTTTCTAGGGTATTGGAAACGGCTCCGGAACTCCCGGAGCGGGTCCATCTCGTCCAGAAAGGCCGCAAACTCCGCGGAACAGATGGGCAAACCGTGTGTTTCTGCCAAGGCCTTCAGGGCCTCAGAAGGATATTTCACATCCTATAACAAGTTGACCTGATGTAGTGGGTAAGTTCTGGGTGGTGGATACCAAATGATGCCTGTGTTAGCAACCGTGCTGTAGGGATCCATCAGGCTCGAAAACAATCGGGCCTTCGGACTCGACCTGATTCCCTTCAATCACTACTTTGAATTTTTAGCTTGTCTGCAAAGTGGCAGTTGCTATGGATATCGGAAATAGGCTGTAGTGGCACGATAATGTTGGTTCTGGTCCAATTTGCAGGAATGGAGCTCACATGGTTCTTTCTCTGGATAGAAGCGTAACTTGGGGCAGAACTTGCAACTCAAGACATAACTCTAAAGATGTCTCATTGCGCCAGCCCCGCCCGAGGGCTACAGGGTGTCACAGCCCTCCCGAGGGCCTGGCGAAGCTCCTTACGGCGCGGGTGGCGTGACAACAGCATCATACAATGAAGAGGAAGTTACAAAAGAGTTGCCGCAAATTTTGCCGTTGTCTTTGGTTTTAGGAGGCCTCACAAGGCCTCTCCAGCCACAAAATTCTGGGAGTGAAAATGTAAAAAGGAAATGCAACAGTCCGCACATTAGACCCGAATGGTCCTCATTCGGGTCTGCGAGGAATGCGAACCCATCCCAGATTGGAGTCGATCTTGCTCACACATTTCCAGTATGGAGGTCACTGTACTGTTGACGTAGTGACATTTACTTTTCTCCGTGATGACACAGTGAGAGTTGTTGAATCGTGGTCATCGCTTGGTCACTGGAGAACAACTGTCGCATGCTCAACTTTAGTTTAAGCCATTGTACTCTGAGCCGCTGGGACTACAGAATCCGCTGAAACTTTGTACAACAGCTGATGCGTTATGATGAAGTTTGTTCATACTTTGACCCCTGTCCGAACTTACGTGGAATTTCTCCATGATAGCGACTCTGCTGCGAGCAAAATGCTGTAACTCTGGCACTTTCGATAACCAGTCTGCTACTGGGGACATTCGACCACTCAACACCGGCCCAGTAGAAATGTGGCAGAACCACTTTGAGAGATCTTTTTCCATGATGTGGTGTAAAGGAGAAAGAGGCTTGGACGAGAACCTTTTGTGTGTGTGGGGGGGGGGGAGAGAAGTATTCAATAATCGTTAGACAAACTTCAACATCAGATTGTCGGTGAGTAGAGGCAATGGTGGCAACTCTACTTAGGGATTTTGAACTCTCATCATGCCTGACCTTTTCTTAGACAGAGCGTTTGCACGCTGGTTGATGTGCAATTTGTCACTGGGGCTGCAGATGTTGTTACTCGATGCCACAACTGCCAGGACCCGGGCTCGAGTGAGTCGAGTATCAATGGTCAAATTTCGTGACAGACTGGACCGCGCACGGCGAGACTGTCGAAATCGACTGATACGCAGTGTTTCGAGTATCCGGCGCTAGTTCTAGAGGTCTATTATAGTAAGCGAGGAACCGACCGGACTCTCGAAACATAGTACTGATTCATTCAAGTTCTTCAGCATCTTTTGTTTTCCCCTTACTTTTGGCCTCTTTGTGGCTGTCCATCCGGCCCTATGGATTGTCAGGCTTTCCCAGCATCAACTGCGGTCAGCCATTTTCACCAGATTGAGGGTTCTCCGGTATTGACGGGGCCATCGCTACATGCTGTGATATAGCGAGCATTCTTGATATCGATATCATGTAGCACACAGGCTCACATAGGCCGGTATCAGGGAAGAATGATATTGTTTTGACCAGAGAGGTGTGTCTCGTTGGGAGAGCGAGCGGCCAAGCGAGATTGCGATAGCGCCGGGAAACAGGTTATTCCACCCATCAAGTGCGACTGCGGGACGAGGAACCCGGCGATCTTGGGCCTGCCAATCTCTTGACATTGGGACATTTCTTCATCCCCCGGGTCAACAACGTGCAGACACACATTAAGTGTGCGCACTTCTTGAAGTTCTCCCTCGAGGTTGTAGGTGTCACGCACTTTTTTGATACTCTAGCTTCTTGCAGTCCGGAATTCCGGGGTCGGGGTTCCCTCCCTCCCTCCCTCGGGGAGGGGGAGGGGAAGGACGCCCCGGAGAAACTCTCAGCAGATCTGGCTCGAAGAAGTGGCCCCAAACAGTGGCTTTTGGCGTGTCATTCCCCACAACTCAATACGCTTTAAGCCCTGCGGCTGAGATTGAGCCACCGCAATGTTGTCACCATGTGCTTAAAGCTGCCAGTTCGAAAGACCAATTTTGGCGAAAAAAGCCCACCAAAAACTCGTTTCCGAGCAGAATTCGCACTTGAGTCGTGGCCGCAGTGACTGCCGGCCCGCACTGGATGCTGCTTTTGGCCCTGACGGTGACGGCGAAATCCCCTCCGTCACTTTGGCAGCGTCTGTCTCATCTCCTGAGTGAGGGACTGAAAATGTGAATGGTTGAGTCCATTCGGAGTTGAGTCCATGTGAGGCCAAATCGTAACTTTTGAGCGATGCCCGAGGAGGAGGAGGCGAGAAAACTCAATATCCGGTAAAGGGAAGGGATATCTATCTATCTGTCTGTCTATCTATCTGCGGGCGAAGTTTGTGTGGAAGAAAAGGAAAAAGTTTGGCCCATCTATTCCTGGCCTCTCTGGGCCTCCGCTTTTTTTGGTGCGAGTGAGCTGGCAACGCTCACCACTTGGTCTCTTTCTTATGACCCGGGTGGCCTTTGGAAGTGCATTTGCGCCAGTGCGGAGTGGCTCCAATAAAACGACTCTTGGGACAAGTGCAGCCTGGGTCTGAGTGTCTTGACACTGCACTGGGTGCTTGGCATTGTCGGATGAGGCTGCACTCGGAGTTGCGGAGGAAACCCTAACCGACCTTTCAGGTCTCATCTTACGAAATGGGTCTCGTTTACATCCGACATCCCCTGCAGTTTCTCCCATGGGGGAAAGGCCCAGAAACCTGCGTTACCCACGTGTGTGCGTGCGTGTGTAGCGAGCAGGGGGGGGGGGAGAGGAAAAAATGGAGGCCACTGCTGTAGTGGCCTCCAAGCAAAGCTGGCGCGTTATCTGTGTAATGCTCAGCCTTGAAGAAGACGGTAAATAGAACGAGGCTGTATTTCCAGGCTGTACAGTAAAGTCTGGGCTTGATGACGATTTTCTGGCCGATGTGGCGATTAAAAAAAGTTTTTCTTTTACTCATTTTACTTCCTATTAGTCTCTCTCGACTTGACGACGTTTCAAGGACCCTCCAGTCCAGGTTGAATGTAGGAGATGAAGGGTGAGCAACAGCTTTCCTTAACATATATTCGCTTGTTGACAGCGACTGAATGTCGAGTGCACAGTTAAATGGAGACCTCACTGTGCATGCACACATGATTCGCACAGTCGACGCAAGCCATAAACGCCACTGCCAACTTATTTATGCCACTCCACATTTGACTTAGCGTTTGCCCCCCTACATGCATTATGTCTCGGTGGCCTCCCTGAAGGCCGCTGAGGAAGTGGGTCAATTACACGGACTGCAGGCTCTCCACCCACTCGCCTGCCAGGCGTGCGTACGAACGGACGGACGTGCACACAAACACGCGTGTGCACGAGTTGCTCCTCCGGCAGTTCAGCTTGGGCTGGAGAGCATAACGCAATTTTTGGAATTGCTTTCTTTACTTTCATCTCCGCCTAGAAGTGAGAAGGGAGGAAGAAAAAGTTATGAAAGGCTCGAAATGGGCCAGTAAAAAAAGGGAAGTTTCCCTCAGCACAATATTTTATCGCCAAGGGTGGGTTTACGAGATTGTTTGGTCAGGCCATCGACGTCTCTGTGCATCGAGAAGAAGCAGCCTTTGCACAGCAGGCAGAAGTCATCATGACGTTGTCACAGAGTCAGACCGACTCCCACATTGGGAGACCGGTTTGCCAGCTTCAGTGGCAGACGTGATCAGTGGCCAAGAGTTGCCAAACTGCATCGATTCACAGGAATTATCAAATGAGTCTTGCAAGAGGCATCCACTTACTTTGGTGGTGACGGCTGACATCTGGCAATCAGGTCATGACAACAGAGGATGGGTACATGAGCAGGGTTCTCTTGGGTTAGGTCTTCGGGTTGAGCGCGAGCCTGAAAGCCCTGTTTTGGCCAGCCCGGACCAGATTTCTGAACTCATTTCCTTCTAACCGGAACTCAAGCCTAGCCTCTATTCTTGGTGGTGAGCAAAAGCCACCGGTCTGACTCAGCCATATTCTCTGGTGAGAACTTTTGCATAGTGAACTTGACCTGACAGCTGACAGTTCTAGGCTGTGCTGTGACTCAATCCCACCTGAAGTTGAGTTAACTGATTGACTGAGTAACTGAGAGAAGAACTGAATCCTCCTTAAGCCAGACTATTTTCGACCCCATCGACCCCATCCCACATCCCACATCCCAAAGGAGACATTGGAGAACAAGGAGACACAACAGACCAAAGAATCCATCATCACTGAGAATGAAGGAAAGCATGCCCAAAGCAACTCTCTGTTGCTGACCCCAGCAAAGGTCTCACAGAATGGCCCAACACCCAAGGTCCGATAGCCATCCAAGTATAGCCCGTTCTCCCTGAAGGTTGGATGATGTTTGCTGGTACAATATGGCAGCCCTGCTCTCTCGGCCAAGTCAGCCCACCACTGTCTCCTCAACCTTTTCTTATGCTCACTGGCGCTGGCTATTTCCACCGTGTCGTCGTCGTCCACGACTTGACGGTCTTGCTAGGCAAGCAAACATTAAACGTTATCCGTCATAGAAAAGAGGGGGGGGAGGGGAAATAAACTGCTTTTTCTGTTACGTTTGCTTTCCTCGCTCGCTCTCGAGCAGCCGAGGACCTTCTTGCCTACGACTATTTCTATTTCTGCGATAGCTCCTGCACTCAGACTCAACTCTTTCCGGCCAAAGTTGCTGAGGGAGGCACGAAAGAAAAGGCAGAAACACCAATAACGAAGCTGACACGTGTGGTTTTCCCCTTATAACTCGCAGGCTTGGATTTCGACAGATTGACTGACCTTGGTCACGTGATGCAGCCCTGAGCTTGGGTTGTTCAGCTCGTCCGGGGACGCTGGAGTCAACTCAAAGTTGCCTCATGTCACTCACTGGATGCTGATGCTCTACCCGTACGTGTGTCGCACAGTCCCCCTGACCCCAGCAGCAGCAGCAGCACAAGCTTCTTGTGCCTGATGACGGCTCTCCCCTTCTGCTTCTTCTTCTCCTTGTTCTTCTTCTGCCCAGTTGGCGTGCAAGATGGGCACCCACCCACACAGGAAGGGGGCGAGAGCGTCAGAGCAAGCGCAGGTGCCCTCCAACGCCGCCGCCGTTGTCGGCGGCGGCGGCCACGTCCACCTGGAAGTTATCGCGCTCCTGCACCTCGGGTGCAATCTGACACCCACTCCGGCCGCACGAAATTATTTTTGGCAACGACTGCGCTGCTATCGCCCATTCATTCGTGAGCTGGCCCGAACCACTGAAGAGCTTTCGTGCAAATTGCTCCGGTAGAAGCAGCTGACGTGTCTTGATAAATTGTAGGAGTGATTCCATCGGTGGAGATGATGACGAGGCATGATGGATGAGGACGCGATCGCGTCCGGACCGAGGTGACGCAGCAATGAGTTCAGCTTTTACACAGAAGTCTTTGCTATGTGAGGTACAAAAAGTAGTGTATTCCATTGTTAGTTCACATCTGTGAATGTCTCGGACATCAAACATCAACAGAAGAATTTCTATCTCTTCTCTTTGTTCATGGGGATGCGAATCAGGAGACCTGCGGATTGCACTCTCACCAGTAATGGGGCAGATTGGGCAGCTCAGTTGCCTACTACTGGACCACATTACTCGGGTTCTTTTTAGTATATAAATCCCCGGTGCGATCATCATAATCAACGTAGTGAGTCAATATAATGAATGGTACAATTATTTTGATTGTAGTATCTCTTCTTGGTACTGACTATCAACTTCACTGACGGAAAGGTTCTCACATCATGTTCACGCAAACTCTCTTCTTTTGGGAGGGCTTTGATTCACCTGAAGTCTAAGAATGAGGTGGGGACGTAGCCCTCTTCGATGAATCCGTCAGCGGCCAACCTCCTGACCCTGGTCCAGCCGTCGCTGTCGCCCTCCACCACCTCCAACTCTTCCCCCTTGACCATGGGGATGTTGCTCTCTTGGAGGTCGGGCCCACCGTAGGCGTACATGGCCGTAGCCGTCATGACGGAACCGTTCTCGTTTGGCGGTGGCGGCGGCGGCGGCGGTGGCGGAATGGTGAAATCATCGTCATCGTCGCCCCATTGGTCGAAACTGTCCCCGCGGCCGACACCCGCGGAATGAGCGTCTCCAGCTACGGAGTCGTAGATCGGTGGGTCGGGGGAAGTGTTCATGTGCATTCCGCCGCCTGACCCGAGTGACAGAGTCGATGACTTGACGCTACCGCTGCTCTGACTACTCCTGGGGGTGGTCCCTCCTCGGCTAGCGCTTCCCCTGGCTAGCATGGGACTCCCCGAGGGCGGCATAGGACTTCTTGAGCGGAGAGACTCCAGCTGGTCCTCGATGGCCGCCTTATTGGCCCTCATGGCGTGCAAAGCCTTCTCCAAGTCCTCGATCTCCAGCGTCAGATTAGAGATCTCTCCCTGGAAGTGCTTGGAATTGCCGAACTTGGGATTGCTCTGGTAGGTGACAACCATCTGTTGCAGGCTGACCAGCTCTTTTTGCTTCCTCTGCAGCAACTTCTCCGTCTCATCGATGCCCCTCTCAAGCTCCCGCTTCTTCGGGTAGAGGTTGAGGTTGGACGGACGCTCCATGGGGTCCTGCGCAAGGAGCGCCTGTGGGTCACTCATATCCTCAAACTTGAAGTCATTAGGTGGGACGTCTCCGGACTTGAGTCTCTCGACAACGGCGAGAGAGTCGGCTGCTGGATCCACGGACCTCAGGGCAGACTCGATGGAGTCGTGGCAGCGGCAGATGATGGGTTGGACCTGAATGATGGGAAACAAAAGAGAGACATCTTTCAACATTTGGTCCATCCTACAATGACATTGTTGTTGAAGTCTCTCTCTCTCTCTCTCTCTCTCACCTCGATCTCTTTCGCCACGCATCTCATGAGCGCCTCCCTAAATAATTCCAGACGCTCCCTCTCCATATCTTCCAGGCCTTCCAACACCTTTGGCAGCAGCTCCCGGTAGTACTGTTGCTGGAAGTCGTTGGTCTTCACCAGCTGGCTGGCGTACTTGCCCTTGGCAGCGTCGCACGACTGACTCGTCTTGTTCGCGGCCATCTGCAGCTTCTGAACCTGAGAGCGAAGTACACGTGCAGGTCAATGTTACATATACGTTACTGGTAAGTGTGTAGTAGGCGTGAAAGATATCGACTTATAGCTCAGTCTATGACTTAGAATTGACCAAGAAAGTACATGATAAACGAGAGAAAACAGTCAGCATTTGTCACTGGAAGTACTGGACACACAGAGGACTTGCGCTACTTGCTCACAGTTATTTTTGAGTCACTTTTTTCTCAGGGTAGTCATAACTTTCCATCATTTCTAGCCAGTCAACACTTCCAACATGACCACTTTGAAATCGGTACTGACAGTTTAAGCAAAGTGGTTACAAGTTAGCCTTACTTTGTTAGATATCAGTTTGGAGGCTTCTACTTGGAGTTTAAGTCCCTATTCAGCTTCAGCAATTTCTTTTTTGAGGGCTTTAAACTTGTCTTTTCAACTCAAAATTTGATATGAATAAAGCACAGTGTTTACTTTCTCCCCATGTTGTTTCTCGAGTAATCGGACACACTGAGTCACAGCTACATTCACTCGGAGTGACGATCAGAGCTAATCCGGGTGCCCTGACTACGTCCAGCAACGTGCACACCATGCATCGCCGTGCGTGATGCCTTCAGTCACCCGAATGTCCATACTGTATGCACTCGTCCACATCCGTACCTCATTCCTGGTGATGGCTCCGTCGGCAGCCGCCCTCTGATGCGCGGCAGCCGCCTTCTCCTGTTCATCCCAGGCCTTTCTGAACTTGTCCCTGGCCGCCTCCATGTGTTTGTAGGCGGTCTTGAGCTCGGCGCCAACCCTCTCCGCCTCCTTCACGTTCCGCTTCTTCTGCTCCTTGAGACGCTTGGCACTCTCGTGCACGGACTTGCATTGCATTTTGCAGAAGTTGTCCGCCAGGATCTCGTGCTGGTTGGCCTGGAAGCCCACCTCCTTCAGCATCTGGAAGAAGTGGAGGATGTGCGTAGCAAATAGATAGATGCCATGATGGATAGAATATCACGCTACATTTGGGAAGAAACATCATAAATAGCGCGTCTCTGTGGAGTGTCAGCATGTGTGAAATAAGCTCCCATAATGACTGTGGCTCTCGCTGCAAACGTCGTTGTACGTGCTAGCGTTACCACCAGGTGATTAAGTGTTGCCAAGGGGAGCGCCAACTTGCATTGGAAGATCAATGTGTTGAGTTCTTTTTGCAATGCGCGGATGCAAAGCTTTTTCTACCGAGATTTTGTCGTACGCCAGCTCCTGCTACACCTTCTTCGACGTACGTAGGTCGTAGGCATACACCAAGTACACTGTACTTGCACGCAATTACGCCTCGTACGCGCACGACGTGACGAGGACACCAGCTACATGTGTAGCAGACACTCGAATCTCCGTATGACGCATGTTTACCTGGATCTCACTCATTTCTGCCTGATCTCCACACAACGCATCAAATGAGTTTCGACTGCACTACTCAGAGTTCAGGTTGCAGCTTCTTTTTGACGGAAACGCCCCAACAAAATGTCAAATAGAGTCAATAACAGAGCAAAGGAAAATGAGAACTGTGTGCCTGCTATGATTAAGAGAATGGCAAGAGATGCTACGTGGTGACACATGAAAAATGTGCCTCTTTTTTGTCACGACCAGTGCGACATTTTGCCCTCAAGGTCTGCAGTGAAGTCATCATCAAGTTGACGTCTGGGAAGTCGTTCCGGACAAAAAAGAGGTGTTACTACTGTTGTCACTGATGCAGCAGTCGCACCTCTTGACTGCGCTGTACAAGGTTTCCGCTCGCGTGCAGGCTCAGAGCGGTCTGGAGCGCCATTACCGCCGACGGTGGCGGCTCCAGCGCAGAAGAATTGCTTCCTATTCACCAGGGCTGATGGTATTTGGCAAGGATGGGGGAATCTCCGAGCACAAGAACAACGACATCTCGGGCGTCACGATTCTGCATCGATCTTTCGTGATTGAGGTAATCATTATTAAGATGACGACATGATTATGACAGTAAATAGTCGTCATGTTTGCTCGACAAACTGAACTGCGCTTGCACATGTCCAGGGTGTCCCAGATGACTTTGGGAGGGGTCCCCCCACACGTTGGTGTCGGGCCAGCCGGGCTGCCTGGCCCGCCTGACGTCACTCGAAGTGCTCGTACCCCGCGTTGGTGCCGTCGGACCAGGCCGTGACCCCCCTCTTAAACAAAGTGTTGTGAGAGATAAGTTGTGTTGGCTGCAAAACTACGCTGTTGATTCACGTAGAAATCCTATATAAGCCTAAACTGTATTTGCGTACGTTCCCTCCGCACACCGTCAATGCTGTGCGGAGACGAATGGACTTGAGGTTGCGAAAAAGTGTCGCTTTCGCCAATATTTTAGCCTGAGTGACTCCACTGATGGCGCTTTCAGGAGCTGGCGCGCACTCAATGCATCAGTTTGTACAGACGTATTTACTGCTAAACGACCATGACGGCAGGAAGAGATTTCTTTTGCACGATTTCTACCCAGGAAGTTTGGTGGTGAATGGGGTGAATCAGATCTTCACACCTCTCTATTTCTGCCTGAGTCATTCCGAATGGGTTGACTCACTTCCGTCAGTTTGGGTGGAAGCGAAGCATCAGGATGAGAATCCTACCTGCTTGTATGCCTTGATATGCGTGAACTCCTCGTCCGGGGCCCTGGACGAGCCGTAGGCGCCCTCTTTGGGCGCGTAGCGCTTCACCAGAGCCCTCAGGCTCTTGGCGTACTCGGCCTCCACCTTGCCCCTCTCGCGGATGAAGCTGGCCACCGAGTTCTCCAGGAAGTCGATGCCATTCTGCACATGATGCGTCAGCTCAGGATATTTGTCCCACAGCTCGCTGCCCCAACTCATAGTGCGTCGGTTTCACTCACGATTTTTTTTTCCTCCAACAAAAAGAGTTTCATGGGAATTTCGGCTGCCAAGCAGGACCTTCCCCAGCTTGTTATCTCTGCACTTTTTCAAGGCTGAATCGCACTGACAGCGCACAAATCACACACAGAATCTAATTGATGGCAATTGGCGAAGTGACAGTCCAATTCTTCACACACTCTTTGGCTTGGCACCGGTGGCAGCCACAGACAGGCAGGCAGGCAGCGGCCGACACCGACTTTCGGCGCCGTCGTCGACGGGAGTTTCTTGGCGGGAATCACTTTCCGATGAGACTTCTTGTTGTTCTGCCTCTTCCAACTGCCGGCACCGCGCGGGCGAGCGCGCGGGCCAGCTCAGGGCCTCCTTCAGGCAGTCCCGCAGCCTCGTTGCTGCTGGCGCGGACGCTCGCTGGGGCCCAAACAGGCGTTTGGGCACTTGACTGCCCCAACTTTGGTCTCACTTTCACCGGGCGCAGTCGTGTCCACTGCAAGAGCCAAAGTCTAACTGCTGAGAGAGAGAGAGAGAGCTGAAGGTCTCCTGGAAGAGACAAGTACGAGTTAGCGGTCAAGTCAGTGCAATCCCTCCCCCCTCCTCACCTTGGTCCAAGGTCTACACCAACCAGGCCGTTGGCAGCGAGTGAATGGGGATTTTTTTGCTCTCTTAGGGGATTCGACTGCCTGGCAAATGTGGTGTCACTGCTAATCAGGGGGAATGTTGTGACGCAGGCTGGGAGGGCGGGAGGCAGATAAGCGTCGGACATATGCACGCACGTATTCACGGCGGCCTCAAGACCCTTGATAACAGGGGTATCCCGCTGTACATCCTAGTGCAGGGGTTCGCAGAGTGGCTTTTTTTTCGCACTTTGACATATCGGTCCACTGACTAACAAAAGGTACTTTTCGACTGTAGGTGTCAAGCAGGGTTTCCTTCTTTCGGGGACGTCTTCGTGCCCCCAGTGGGGGAACCCCTGTACCCGGGACGACTGCGACGACACACTTTTCTGCCGGAGAAACTTAGCCAGCAAGATTGAAACCGTGCACGTCGTGATAAATTTTCCAACGCGCGAGCCAATATGATGAGGGCTTGAGCAAAGTGGCACCTGTGATTATAGGCATGATTGCATCACGGAATATGACCGTTTTTCATTACATACGACCAGAAAAGAAATGCGAAGGGCCTGCCAAAATGGCCCAAAAGGGCTGGCGCGAGGGTTCTTGGCTCGAGGTTCGAAGCTGAACGCTGGAGGCTGGACGCTGGAGGCTGGACGCCCGAGGCTGGACGCTGGAGGCTGGACGCTGGAGGCTGAACGCCCGAGACTGACGTCATCTCCACAGTCTCAGGCTAATGGGTGATCCTCCGCTACGTTCATGCATGAAGTCGATCCTTGGCATGATTGATCCTGGCGCTCCTAACGCTGTCATTGGCCATTCATGCCTCCAGAAACGTTTCCCCCTCCCCAATGAATGCTCGATGGAGTCGCGCAAGAAAAGAGTGATCTGATCTAAGTCTGTCTGGTCGAGACGCCAGGCTAATCATAAGCAATAGCTCAATCGAGGGAGCCAGAAAAAACGTCTTGATTGATGAAGAGAAGCACTCGCAGTTTGCTTGCTCTAATTCGAGCTCGGTCTGACAGTTTCTTTGATATTTTCTTGTAAAAGATACGAGCAGATTAAACAAACACGTTTTCTCCTCGTAAATTACTGGTCTGAAGAGCGAAGAAAAGATCGCCTGCCTGCGCAGACACCGTGTGAGCCACAAAGAGGTGGAACGAGCGACGTTTCTGCTGACTCACACTGTGTCCACCTGCGACTCGGCCCGGAGTCCAGTGAAACGGAGCGGAAGCAACAGAGCCAGACTCAAGCTTCCTCCGCATGAAGATCAAGGCACGCTTGATAAGATTTAAAGAGCCGCAGCGCTGTTATGAAGCTCAGCTTTTATGCTTCTGCAATCAGAGTTTGGCGATTTCCTCCCCTCGGCACAGGTGGATTTGCCAAAATTTTCACGGCTTTTTTGCAAGCAGACGTCTTCATGAGGGCTCGAGAGACTAATAAATCGAGGAGGAGCCAGCTAAACGTGAGCGCCGCAAATAACATCTGAATCAGCTCGGAATTTTTGAGGATTTTTTTTTTCTCCCCCTGCTTCGTCTTCGGGTTCCTCTTCCAGGCCCAAGCTGCCAATTCTGCAGAAATGTGATCCGCGTCGGAGCCGCGGCCAAAGCGCAGCCGCAGTCGACAAAACTAACAATAATAGATTATGACCTTAATGCTGTCATCATTTGCAAGGTGACTTCCCCAGAGATTGCAGAAACTTCCGTTGCATGGACGAAAAGCACAACAAAGACACCCTTGAAGCTGCTCCCTTCAATCTGTCACACTTTTTCCCCACAGATAAGCGAGGCAGCTCTTTTTTTTCGGACTTCCTGTGTCAAAAGAAGCAACATGGACTTTTCAACCTCGCTCGCATGCCAAAACATTCTTACTCCAGGTGCACATTTCAGTGCTTTCGTGTGAAGAGTCAGATCTTCTTCAGCCCAGGGCGACAGCACTGATACAGTGTATAAATATGGAGGCTTCTTTCTCTAACTCACCCACCAGTCCGGCCTCGACGACCTCACAAAAGGATGTGGAGACTGCGTCGAAATCCTTCTTCTTCGTGAATCATCACTTCTCTCCGTGGAATAATAGACGAGGCCCTCTTTGCCACCTACAGCATAGGAATTCTGATGGCATGGATTTTTTTTTTTCGTACGAAGCCGCACTCCACAATAGCACGCCTGCAAGCGTCGTTCTCGTCCTATCTCTCCTGTTCGGAGGCTGCACGTGCAGCGGCGACGGCGACGGCGGCGCCGGCGACGACGACCGGGTCGTTGTTGCCCCTCGATGCCGCGTGCATGTGTCACATTACACACATGTCAGCCAGTCCACGCAGAGCAGAGCTTTTGTCATCAGACCTGAGTCACACTGATGCGGAGATTCTCGCTCAATGAATGAATCTGGACGGAGCTCCACCAAATGAATCCGCGGACTGAAGTTGCAGCAGGCACCGATTTGTCTCTAAGACAGAGACTGTGCAAACGTAGAATGAAGGGACGGCGTCGACGACGACGACGACGACGACGACGAGGGCGCGCGCGCTGGCGTGAAACGACTGCACTGTGACGACCAAGCTACCATTGGAAGCAGATAAGGCACGAACGGAAGGTTGCACAGAGTTGAATGCGGATGACTTTTTTGCGGCTCCTAGTGTAATGTCCCATTCTGTGAGGCACCTGTTGGACGTTTGGATACGCATATGGACGGATGGTAGCGAAGTACGACTCGTATGCATGGCATGGTTGTCGTCGTCGTCGTCGTCGTCGTTGTTGTTAACGCTGCTGCGTGGATGCGGTGGGCGGGGCCCTTGACTGCAAAGGGGGCATTAATGCGGCACAGGCGGTTGGTTTTTTCTCTCGCTCGCTCCTACAGGTTTTTCAGGCCTAGGCCTAGGCCATGATGTCAAACTGGAGGAGGAATCTTGTTTTGCTTCTTCTTTGGAAGAAAGCTGAGGCGTCATCGTCTGGCGGGGACGCAACAAGAGACAAAAAGGAACAAGGCTGAACACCGCGGACTCGGCGCCGAGGGCCGACGTGGCGTGCCTGACCAACGACGTCACAGGCTTGTTCGCCACTTGCCCGCCAGGCAGCAACGCTGGAAATTACCATTTAACATGGTTCGTAGCAAAGCGCGCACAAAGACGATCGCCTTTTTATGCTGGAGGAAAAAAACTCGTGGCCTGGAGCGGAAAAATCTCTCTTTCCCCTCCACGCCCAGCCAGCTGCAGCTACCAAGCGATCCTACCTATTGACTCGTGTGGTTGTCTTCCAACACCGACTGCGCGTTGTAGACCACAGAGTGGAAGTGCGGCCGCCAACCATGAGATGCCAACAACCTTCCATCCGTCAGTCGGTCTTAGGGACTTCCAGTCGGTCTTTGGTGACTTCCAGTCGGTCTTTGGTGACTTCCAGTCGGTCTTTGGTGACTTCCAGTCGGTCTTTGGTGACTTCCAGTCGGTCTTTGGTGACTTCCAGTCGGTCTTTGGTGACCTCTGGTCGCTAATTTGCGAGTTCTGGTCCGTCAATTGCAACTTAGAGGGAGTCAACAACGGTCAACTGCGACTTTCAGTCAATAGGTCAGCTCCACTAAGTCGCTACGCACGGGACATGACACGGCAGAGGCCCACCTCCAGTTGTCCTGCTAACCTAACTTCTGGGGCTTCATGTCTGTGTCAACCCACATGGGGACATGCATGGGCAGATCGAGGCTGTCTCTCTGCGAGTACTATGCCTGTGAGTTGCAGTTGATCGACTGGAAGTGGCCAAAGCCCGAAATCGCTTTTTGCCCACCGCGAGTCGTCGGCATCTCTTCATTCGACCTCTCCCAGACGTGGGTGGTTGGTTGGCATTGTTACAGGCGGGCTGCCAAACCCATGATTTATGCAGCGTCTTCCACAGCACCTGCCCATTATGAGTGCGGCGAAGGACTTGAGGAGGGAACAAGAAGAAAAGGAATGAAGGAGGAGGCGAGTTTGGACTTCCAGCATCCAAATCAGTGCGGCCGAGCGCGCGCACATGTGTGAGGCGGGACTGAAAGCTAGCGTGGACCTGATCTCGTCCTCCGACCGACCTGCAGACATCAAGTTAGCAACTCCCTTTTTTTCGCCAATGGATCATTGTCCTCATGCCACGGATGTCTGACAAGAGGGCGTCAAAACTTCGGGGTCTGGAACGGGAGCTCTTGTAACAAAGGCTGTCAGATTTTGCTCAGGTCAGGGATGCCAACAACAAGGACAGGACTGGCATGAGCACTGCTTCAGGGCTGCCAGATATGCGGTGACCAAAATGAACAAATTCCGAGGAACGACAAGATAAATCCAAAAGTTTTGGCCAAACATGTTAGAAAAGAGCCACATCTGCGGATCCAAAGTCATGGTACATAAATCCAAAAGTTCTCCTGGCCAAACATGGTCGAAAAGAGCCAAATTTGAGGTTTCTGGCCCTACACACGATCAATTTGGCGAAAAGTAGCGTTTGAGGCAGCTCAGAGTTCATGACTGCCTTCCCATCCAGGATGTGTCCTAGGCGTTCCTGCTCAGGTGAAGCTCCCGGACGCATGGGAAATCGCTGACCAAGTCTGTGTCATCCCCCCACCTTCTCCTTGGTGCAGCCATGGTGGCCAAGGAGTGGCCACGGAGTCCATCGAGGACTCCGAGCCTGGCCACCACCGCGGGCATCTCCGAGTACGACGAGTTGAAGGACGACAGCAGCAGCATGAACAGAGTCTTCAGAAGCATCTCGTCTGGCAGGGGCGAAGACGTCTGCCCTCCAACCGATGGCGACGATGACGACTGCGCCAGGCTGTGCATGAGCTCGCCCGCGTGACACAAGAGAGGCACAAAAACGTGGCCAAGCACAAAAAGATGGCGAGCAAGGCGGAGTTGAAGAAGAATGAGGAGAAGGCATGACGCATTTTTAACAGGGAGAACAAACAACGTGCGTAGGTGACGCAGTTGTCTGACGCCAAGCATGACTGAGTAGAGGAAAAGAGGCTCAGAGTTCACACATTCAGGGGGTCCAATTGACAAAAATTTTGTTCAAGGGGGCAGCCTTGGACGATTTCTTCAGGATTTTCTTGAACGCTTGGGATCGCTGCAGTCTCTGATCCGTCAAGTGGAAATTGTTTTGCGTCTTGTGCAACACAAACTTTACAAGTCATGAGAGCGAATAAACTTTCCCCAGGAAGATGTGCTGATTTTGCCATTGCGTCCACAAATGCACACAGTTAGAAGCTCAAGTTAGACATTCTTGTAAACCGTAGATCTGTAAGTCAGTTAGTTCCAAACGCGCTGCAATGACAGCCAAGGGCAAGGTTTGAGGCAGCAGATTTATTGCTGCATGAGCTTGAGACACAAAGACACTGAAAATTTCTCTCCGAGACAAAAGGAAACGCTCGAATTGATATGTGGAGCGCCTGGAGTCAGAGACCGACGAGAATTGCGCTCCTTTTAATCCATTGGACTGAAAGTGAGCGTCCATCCATGATCTTGTGTCTTTGATCACATCCAATGCACTTCATTGGAATGCAAGACAGAGCTTTTGTGTACTCGTTCGACCTTTTCGTGCATGTTCACGTGAAGGACGATGTGTGGACTCCGCGCATACAGCGAGTTCGGAGAGGTTGAGTGATTCGCCTCCCCTCTTGTTTCGCCTTCTCCACCGGGGGCGTACCTACGTATTCGTCGGTCTGCCCCAGGTAACGGACATTTCCTTGTAACGTATCGCACTAATTAATTACCCCGGGTGCATTCAATGGGAAATGATGTCTAATTACATGCGTAAACATGTGCCTGGAGCGGATATATCATTAGCAGACTTCCAGATTTTAGGTGACCAATTGCAAATATTTTTGGCCTACACGAAAATCTTGTGTGCAAAAATGAACCTGCAATGCTGTTGTCGATGGGTGAATTGCATTGGTGATGTTGATGTATGGAATACAGGCTTCATACAGTTCGATTGAGGTAGTCCTAGTAAGTGCAGTTGAGACGGACAGACAAAAACACTACAGTCTAGCTACAACGAAGCTCCTTCAGCGTTATTTGAATATTTTGAAGAAGTCGCGACTGACCTGGAAAGGAAATGAAGATGTTTGGCTTGCTCCTGGAAATATTTGTTAATTTCAAGATGCTCTCTAGAATTTTACTATAAATTCAACCAAAATGTCACCTCGAGTAATAAAGTTATGTCTTCTGAAAAAAACCCACCGAAATCACCTAAAATCTCAAAGTCTAATTAGTACTGTAGTCCCCAACTCCCAAGAAATACACACCAGGAGGCACCAATCAAATGAAGTCTCCGAGAACAGGAGTGAAGAGGAATTAGAGTCCGAATATTGATAGTTACAATTAATCAAAACTTGCTACGAACATTCCCACGTGCTACATTACTTGGGTCCACAAAAAATGTGCAACCTTCTCGGGTAGAGTATTGAAATCTCTGGTACGAGGAGTCGTAGGGACCCTCTCATCTCTGGTGGAAGTAGAGCGCCTGACCTGCAGACGCATAGCAACATGACCAGGGGCAGCACGAGGAGTGCCAAAATAAGAAGTGTTGTTACGCATGGTGTCAAAAGGTGCCACAGACACGCCAACTAGTTCATCACACAGTTGTACCAGTGAGAAAATCCCCGGGAAGGCGAGGGAGGGGCTGTCCTTAACTCAGGAGTTGTTCTGACTGTCAAGCCATCAGCTGTGGTGACATTTGACTTATCCGGGTCCGCCTTGTGACCTTGTGAGGTCGAGACGATACCTGATAGCCTCACCATTGGGTCATTATCCTGTGGTGTCCGTCAACAAGAGCCAGAGCACTCGGTGGTGCGTGATGCAGTGACATGATGAGCTTTTGCTCGATCATCTTTATGTGAGTCTTTCACCACCTTGAGTCATTCCCGCAAGTTACACACGGGCCGCTTCAAGAGCCACCCCATTGGGGAGTGAAACATCTTGCCAGACATCGCGTCCATTGATGTTCATAACGAACCTGATTCCTGATTTCTACCCTCGAGCGGGACCAAGAGCACTTTTGTCCTGCTTTGCGCTCCTTTTTTACCAGGAAGTTCCGGCGATTGGGGAAGGGCACTGGCCAAGACTGACCCTACCTCTTAAACGCTTTAAAGGCTGGTCTTCTGGCTCAAGATCTTCGGCCAGGAGCAGATTTGGCTGAGCATCCAGAGCATCGAACTCTGCTGTAGAAGGTAGGTAAAAAGGAGACATCAGGAATTGCAAGTACCGATAAGGGGCTTCTTGACACTCCCCGGTAAGTGATGTCCCTCGGGCTATCTTGATGGAACTCGGCTGACAACGGGGGAAATCAAGCTGACCCCAGGGACATCACTGGCCAATGCTGGACAAAAAGCCCTACTTGTAATGTACCGATAAGATATAGATACTTCTTTCCAAATAAAAAGTCAGCTGCTGTCACATTCGTGTCGGATGTTGTGCCATTAAAAATAGCTTTTTGGGTAAGAAAAACCACTCAGCCATTGTCTCCATCGTCAGGTTAACTTCCGGTGGTAGCGTGACTTCCTTCCCTGGTCAATGTCGCCGTAGAAGAGTAGCCTACACGACTTCAAGTCCAAGGCAAAAGCAGAAGTAACAAGTTCTGGCCCTCCAACAAGGGGTTGATGGCTCAGTCAGACTTATCGGTCGCCGTGCATGTTCACCATGCACATACATGGATGTCAAGTCACACTAGTGCACTTTTGCAGCTGCATGCAAGGACAAGGTTCAGTGTCACATGGAGATAGAGCGCGTGGCCAAGAAGCGGTACAAGGAAGTTCTGCACAATGCCATCAAATGTCTCTGCAGTCACCATCTGTCCGCATGAGAGGCCCACGAAAAGGTCATCATTGTTTGTGGAGGGTGTACTACTCAGCGTGCGCGGACATTTCTCAAGGCGCTGACTTCATATGCAGGTTCCTCGTACATCATCATTTATGTAGTAAGAGTGCTGATATGATAGGTTCGTTGGGGGTTTCAATAATAGAATGGAGTGAGAAGGCATGCTGACAGTTTCAGATGCTGCCTCGCTTCGCCGCCCTGGGCAGCACATACACTTTCACAGGCTCTGAGATGTCCACGGTCAGTCTCTCGCCCCGCTTGCCTCCTATTCCTCTTCCCCCTGGACCGGCGAGCCCGCCGGAGATCTCCGAAGGCGACGGCACGTCCAGAACTATCTTGATCTCAACGTGGAGAGCCTCAGACCACACTTGGTGCGACATGAGCGCCTCTGTCAGCAGTCGGTAGCACTTTCCGCCATTTTCCTCATCCTTGGGAAAAAGGTGAGACTGCTTGGGCGTCACCAGCTGGACCTTCTGGTCGGGAGTCTTGATGGCCAGGCACACTGACGCAGGGTCATGCACATTGAAAACATCTGCGTCCACGGGTACGGCAAGTACCATGCCGGCTGTGTATTTGAGCGGCGTCTCGTTCATGCTCACCGGCTCGTAGATGACAGCATGGGTCATTGCGACGTAGTTCAGGTCACTTTTGCCGCTTCCATCTTCCTGTGGCACGGCCAGCAAGGAATCGACGACGGGGTGCGCCAGTAGGAGTGGCTGCAGGAGCCGGACCATCGCGCCGGGCTTGTGATCCTCGGCCTCATTGACGCGTCGAATCAGGGCGGACAGGAAGGGCGATTCGAAGATGGTCTCGTCCGCCGCTTTCTCGACAAAAGCGCCCACCTGCGCGAGAAATTGCTCGGTGGCTGAAAGAGCACTCTTGTTGGATGCTCTCACGAGGAAGACAATTTGTAACGCCTGGATGCTCAAGCTCAGCAAGTTCACTCGATCAGACAAGCGCTTACTCAGGCCCACGAAGCGGTGAGACAGCTGCAGGCTGGACGAGAACAACTCCGCAAGATTTGTCTCGACCACTTCCAGCTGTTGCTTCGCCATGGACTGTGGATTCACCCAGAACCGAGTGGCCAGGGTCTTGAGGAAGAGTCTCTGGCAGCTCAGGTACAAGTGAGCAAACTTGGCCGGTCCAGCCAGAGCGGGATCAATGGAGCCAATTCGTTCAAGATCTCCGGCTGCCCTAGTCAGAACTTTGATTCTGTTAGCCATTCCGAGGTGCTCGGCGTCCCTCACTCTGCCCAGCGTCTGAGTAAGGAAGCGACCAGTGTTGGTCTTCACGCTTGTCGACAAGTGTTGTTGGCTGCTGCCGCCGCCCCCGGGCATCAATTGTGGGTACGTGTCCAGAAGGAAATGGTAGTGCCTGGATCATAAGGAATGAGTCAAAATAGTTCAATGCTATTTGGGACAACTACACAACCCTCATTACCTCCTAGTGTGCTCATCGAGGAGTGGCGGCAGAGTGGGACAGTCTTGAGCTGCATTAAAAATCAAGACGAGGACGCACAGGTAGGCAGGATCCTCGATGTCAGGTTCTGCCGTATCCAAGAACGGATGGATCTCGAGGATCTGCGCTGCCAACGGCAGAGTCAACTCGGAGTGCCGCTCACCCAGTCGTTTAAATGTGACCAAGATCGAGCGACGATCTTGTGGATACTTGCGCAGATTTTCCAGCAGCTTGGCGATCACGGCCTGCAAGCCGTCCTTGGTTGCAACAGTCGACGCCTGAGGTAGAGAGGGAAGGCTTGTACGTTTACCATTCATTTAGTATGCCCATGCGTAACAGGGACGACTCATTACCTGAAGCATGACGTGAAGTTTCTCCCGGACTACAAGCGAATAATCGTCAAGAGCCCCCAGTACTGTCTCAAGCTGGTGGACTCTCAGAGCTATAACGCGAGAAGCAGCAATGCGTCTCAGGCTCTCAATAGCTTTCAGTCTGACCAGTTCGATCTCGTCATTGAACATGTCCACCAGGAAGTCCAAGGCCAAAGTAGCCATTCTGTCGTTCTTGAGTGACAGCTCCGTGAGTGACTCGATGGCAGCCGTGCGCACGGACGACAATTCGTCCTCCAGTCCATGGATGAAGGCACCACAAGATCCAAACGACATGAGGCTCACTGTCTCTGCGTCAAGTTCCTCACGAGGGGCGTCATCAGCCCATTTCTTTCCTGCGACCAAAAATGCCATATCAGGGTAAGGTGGGCGTGAACTACGTGCGTCCGCACGGTACGTAGGTGCTTTAATGATCTGCTTGTCGAGATATGTACATACCAGAGCTCCATTCCCCCGCTGCCACCATCTTTGCCTCCCTCTCGTGCGCCGACCGCTTCATCCTCAAGTTGGACATGAGCTTCTTGTCCAGAGTCTGCTCCAAGAACTCTTGCCTTACGTCAAGTCCGGCCATGCAGCCCATCAGGCTTGCAGCAAGCTCTCGGACTCTGACGGACAAGTCGTTGATGGCGTTGCAGATCCGCCCAAAGGTGTCATCCACCAGTCGAAGTCTGGTGCCGCTGGCATTTCTCGCTCTCTTGTTCTTGTTAGCGCTGTTACCGCTGTGGGTTGCTTGCACTTTTTCGTCTGGATAGTCCTTGGCCATGGCATGCACGAGTCGGAGGCACACCTGCCGGACTCCCTCGAAGTCGTCGTCCAGAGCACGGCAGAACTGTAAGACGATCACAATCATCATTAAGGACTTGCCTGCCACGTTAAAAATACATCATTTGTGATTACTTACACTGTAATAAAGCTTCACTTCCAATTTGGTCCCTCGATCGTGGACATCGAGCAACGTCTGGTAAGCCGTGTGCCGCACTCTGGGGTCGGTGCTGTGTGTGTACTTTCCCAGAAGGGTCAGAATGCTGTTCTTGGTGCTAGCATTACTGCAGCAGTATCCCAACACGGCCAAAGAGTCGGCAACGACAAAATGATCGCAAACCTTCAAGGCCGTCTGCGACACCTGTCTGATTTTGTCAGACAGCGCATGACCTATCAGTGAGGTCCCGCCAGGAGCCTCGAAGAGACGACGGAGCAGATTCATTAACTCCGCAGACGGCGGTGCTTTTAGCTGGAAGTTGTCATCGTCACCTTGCCCCTCGCTGAGGAGCCACTGTTCCAAGGCGTCCCTGGCGGTCTCTCTTGCCAACTCTGATCGAGACATCACCGCCGACAACGCCAGTAACAGCTGAGTCCGAGACTCGGAGCCCACGTCGGAGGCTGCTGCGGACTCATCGGGGAACTTCTTGGACATGCCCGGAGTCGGCGACAGGATGGCCGCGCAGAGCCTCTTGGCGGCGGCAGCCAGTCCTTTTCCCCCACCGCCGTCTCGGCGCGCCCACAGAGTCGCCTGAAAGCGCGCCAACGTGGCCGCCAAGTCACGGCCGCCCCCACCGTTGCCCACGATGTCCAAGGACAGCGCGTCTTCACCGTGTGATCCGTCATCTGGAGCCGCCGCCGTGGACGCTCCGCCCCCTCTCGCCAGGAAGAGCTTGAGCTGCTTTTTGGCCGTGGGTGCTGCCAGCTGGACTTCTTCGTCAGGATCTTGTTTGATCGTCTGACTCTGAAACTCTGCGAGAGCTCGCTTCTTCAGCTTGGCCGCCATCGTGACGAAGAAGGAGCTCCTTCACCAGCACGAAGGACAGCCAAGTGAACGACTCCACCGCGTGTTTATTTTACGTGAAACTTAGCATAGATCGGAATTTCTCCCCCAGAGTAACGCAACCTCGAATAAGAGCTGCAATCCTGCAAGAAAGCTCTCTCTCGATGGACTGCATATTCCTGTTGCCATGTTGTTTACGTGCAAGAGTCCTTCGCACGTCTGATGGCGTCGTAAGTGTGACCCACTTAGCGAGATCTGCGCCGCCCTCAGCGTCTCCGCCTGGCATTTCACTCCCGAGGAAGCAGTCAGGCAGGCGGGCAGGTCGGGAGGAACTTCCAACACGTTGTACGCTGTTCAGGACATCAAAAAGTACTTCTTCCAGGGCCTGATACTGAAGTATGTTGCCTCAGTGCTCACGCTGAAAGAGGTGTAATTTGACATCCGACGAGGCTGCCACGGCCTCGCCTGCCTCTGCCTGACAACCTCGCTGAGCGCAGTCAGCGCGTAAGCGATGTTTTGCCTTAACGTCACAATGGACTGCTGGATGGAGCATGAGAGAGGTCGCGTTGTACTTTCTCCAGATCGGATTTTCCCCGTCTTGTAGAGCAACCATCTCTGCCTCCTCGCGTAGTACGTTCGTCAGTCCTCGAGGAGAGGCCGTAAGGGGAAAAAAGCCTGTCTAATGTTACCCACGTATAAGCGTCACGTGGAGAAGAGGACCTTTGGGGTCGCAGGTTGCTCATGTCGTCGCGGCTTAAGCTGGAGCGCCGCTTTCTTTCTACAGATCCTCATGTGGAAGTGCGGACGCAACGTGGAACGCCGCCGTCCAGCGCCGTGCATGGCAATGGACCCGCACACGTGCCTCCCCTCACCCTTGTTCCCACCCCATGTGTGCATGCTCCAAACAGGAGGGACAGAAGACAGCTGCATGGGAAGAAGAAGAATTTCGCGCACTCCTACGACTCCTTCGTGATGGGCGGCGCGCTCGGACGCGCGCGCAGGGAGGCTAATCCTGGCCCCTCATTCATCGGACTTGGCCACGGCGCAGATGAAGTGCTTGCCAAAGTCACTGCTCCCGACGACCAAGACGATAAGACCGTTGTTTTGTCTCCGCCACATGATGCACGGACCGGGGCTGGGGACCTGGTTCGTGGGCTTCAACTGTCGCTACGTGCGTCACTTGTCCTCCTACGTGGAGTCCACTGTCTTCTGCTTCTCCGGTTCTCCCCCCTTTTAATAGCGGTAGCGGCCTTCCTTTCCTCCTCCTTGGCATTCCTTTCTCCTTCTCTGCGTTCACCAGCCTCACGGTGGAGAAAAAAAGGCGCGCGCACGAGAACGCGTGCGCGTCGTCCGTGGCCCGCTCAGGCAAGAAGCCGGACGGCGTTGCCACCTCGTAGGGACCGGTCAAAGTCCCCGGGGTCCGCCGGGTTCACCGACGGAGCTTATGGGGCCGTGACCCGCGCACACGTATCAGTAGTTGTTAAGAAGGAAGTTCTTGGATGCAAGGAAACAGTCTTGGAAGTCGGCCGGGGCCGCGTCGAAGCCTTCGAACGGCGCCTTCGTCGGCCTGGGCGGACTCAACGACGTGGCCGCCCTACCCGAAGAACGTCGCCCCTGCCTTATCGATCCCTTCCCGGCGACGTCCGCCGGGAGAGGAGGAGAACCCCGGAGGCGACTTCCTTTTCCGTCGACCCTCGCAGACGCTCTGCTCACTTCTACGGGCGAACCCCAGCAGAGCGCAATAGCTGACTTTTTGTTCTCTTCTCGCCGCGTATATCACGCGTCGGCCGACGCCGACGCCGACGCCGACGCCCGTCCCCTCGCCGGCTCCGCCAGCTCGGCCTCCTCGGCCCCCCTCCCGGTCGCTGTTCCGAGCACGAGCGAGCAGAGATCCTCTGCTTTAGTTTAGTACTCTGCTACCGCCGCCTTCTCCTCTTGGCCTCGTCGTTCGAGATTCTCGGACCGTCCTCCTGTGACCCCTCCGAGCGAGTGCCCGTCTGCGTGCGCCACTCCCTCCTCCACGCCCCCGCGGCTCCTCCGCCCCTCTCTGATTCCGTCGTCACGCCCTCCGGCTCCGCCTAGGTCGATAAGACGCCCGTCGCCATGTCTGACAAGGACGAGCAGATCCAGCGCGCCAAGCTGGCCGAGCAGGCCGAGCGCTACGACGACATGGCCGCCTCCATGAAGGCCGTGACCGAGACCGGCGCCGAGCTATCCAACGAGGAAAGGTAAGACTGACACGCAAGTGTAGGGGAGCCTTTCCCCGCTCGAAAAGTTCTTCTTGCTAGCGGCTGACCACAGGCGTTTTTGTCTGCACTATTGGTCCCCGAACTAACTCTGTGGCACTGTTTACATTCCCGCTCTTCCTGCACAGGAACCTCTTGTCTGTCGCCTACAAGAACGTAGTGGGTGCCCGGCGATCTTCCTGGAGGGTCATCTCGTCTATTGAGCAGAAGACCGAGGGCTCCGAGCGGAAACAGCAGATGGCCAAGGAGTATCGCGAGAAGATCGAGAAGGAACTGAGGGACATCTGCGGCGACGTGCTGTCGCTCCTGGACAAGTTCCTCATCCCGAAGGCCAGCAACCCAGAGAGCAAGGTCTTCTACCTCAAGATGAAGGGAGACTACTACAGGTCAGTAGCTATGATCAAAGGATCGGACACATGACTCCCCTGTTACCCGCTCAGTAGAAAGACCGGAGTCATGATGGTCAAGCTTTTCTTATAGTCAGGAGCGGAGGTTACGTGAGTGCTGCATGTGTTTTGCGTGTCTTTTTATTATTAAACTGTTCAACTTCAGATACCTTGCCGAGGTGGCCACCGGCGACGACCGCTCCTCCGTGCTGGAGGACTCTCAGAAGGCTTACCAGGTATGCAGTGATGAGCATGCTTCCGGTGCTGTTGCGTCATCGCTCTTTTCTCCCCCCCCCCCCATGTAGGAAGCCTTTGAGATCGCTAAGTCGAAGATGCAGCCCACGCATCCCATCCGCCTGGGTCTGGCGCTCAACTTCTCAGTGTTCTACTACGAGATCCTCAACTCGCCGGAGAAGGCGTGTCAGCTGGCCAAGCAGGTGAGACGACACAGAAACAGTCCGACTGAAGGGCGAGGTAATTCACACTAGCTGAGTCACGCATCAGTCATATCACGACTTGGGAGGGGTCACATCCGCCCATGTGACTACCAGGGCTGTGGCGTTAGCCTCGGCCTGGGCCAAAGCTGGACGGGGCTTTGTCAATCATCCCTTAGAAGGTCCTGGGGTCAGATAAATGCAGCAATACTTTGCATATTTTTACCCCACTTTTGGCCTCCTCGTGTCTCGTTATCTGGAAGACCCCGAGGTCGGGCTGACGTGCAGACTCTTTTATCAGCTTTATGTGGGGAGAAGAGTAGAAGAGCGACCGCTTCGACGCGCTCTTTACTCATTCATCGGTGCTGTTGCCACTGCCACGCCTAAGGGGACATCACCAATGTGTTTGGCTACTTCATGGGCGGCATCGAAACTGAGATTTTGCACTCTTATTTCCGACTGTTGGAAGCTGCCCAGAGCCCTGCCAGTACCGGCTCGAGCTGGGCTCGTTCTGCTCATCGATCAATCTCCGTTGGTTTTGTTGTGCTGATTTGTCAGTTGTGCCAATGTCCAGAGCTGAGTGTAACTTTTTTTCCCCTTCTCTCTGCCCTTGGTTTGGCTTCTCCAGGCCTTTGACGATGCCATTGCTGAGCTGGACACGTTGAACGAGGACAGCTACAAGGACTCTACGCTGATCATGCAGCTGCTGAGGGACAACCTCACCCTGTGGACCTCGGACACCGCCGGTGAGGGTGACGACGCCGGCGACGCCCAAGGGCAGCAAGAATAAATATTTATCATCAAAGGCCTCTCTAAAATAGCCTGGAAAAGGAAAAAAATTCAAAATTCTCAGAAGGGAATGGTGTGGAAGAAGGGAATATGGGATGGATGATGCTAAACTTTTCCAGTTCAGAAATGATTTCCTTCTTATGGTATTTGATTTATGTTTTGGCAAAAGCTCATTCTTCTTTCTTATCCAAGCAAAAGAGGTCTTATGATTTCATGATAAAATATGTTCCTTTCGCCAGGATACGATTAATTTCGCGCGTTGTTCGCTGGTTGCGTTTCTTCCTTAACCAACAGGCCCTTTAACAACAAAAACAGCAGTGATTAAACCTATTTGGAACAAATTGTCTCTCGCGCTCTAAGTAGCTGGATCATTTTTAGTTGTTTTTTATACTAAAGAAGGTTGTTCCAAGTTTTGACCTTGTTTAGTTCGTCTGTGACCTCACCTCGCCTTTCCCCCATTCTTCCTTTTGCCTCTGCCTCTCCCCATTCGAGAAGAGTTTGAGCGTCAAAGTAGCCTGGCTAAGTAATTTGGCAAGAAAAAGTGTCCGAGAGGACGAAGACGATGTTTTCACCATCGAAGTCGTTGCTGCAATGATTCCCTTAAAATACCCTTACCAACAATACGACGACTATACTACTAAGTACTACTACAATCCTCTTAATATACTTTGTGCTCCTACCTTTTTTCCAGTTGTTTTTCGATGTAATCACAAGTGTAAAATGTTGGATGTGAGGCAATGAAATGGAAACAAGACGTGTTTTCGGGAAAAGGCTTCTAACATTTACTCTTGCACTAAGGCCCCAGTCTGACTTGCACCTTCTCCTGCCAAGACTGACTTCGGTACGGGTAGCCACTTCATGTCCTCGTCGGTGCAGTTGCCGCCAGGCTTCATGGCGAGTAAGCCTTTGGAGGAGTCGGCCAGGCACCTGAGTGTGTGGTCTGGAGCGGAGGAGATCGCGTTCTAGGAGGGGGGGGGGGGGAGGAGAGGACAGAAAGATGAGGATGCTTGTGGAAGGTCCAAGCCTTCAGGACGTTGATCGGCCTGCACCTGGACACGGCGACGGCTGGTGCCACTGACCAGTGGCGGTTCGATCGAAGGTGACCTCACTCTCGTCAAGTACACAGATTGGTTCGAGGTGTCCTTGACTGAAGTTGCAGTGGGACAGCTCATACCTCCTCAAGTAGGTACGGCCGCCTTTGAGGACTGTCTTCTGTGCCTGAGCTACTTCAGTCGAGTGTCACCACCAGCTTACACCTTGCCAACGTTGCTGCACTTGGGTTCTGGTACAAGTTGTGCAGGTACCACCCGTTGCTGGGATCGACGTCCGAGCTCGTCTCGCAGTCGACGGCGGTCAGACACGTCCAGACAATTCGTAAAGTTACGCTCATCAGAAAAGACTTCAAGATGATAACATTGGAGATCAGTACAGAACGAAGCAACTCTTCTTCAATGGACACTCAATAACCATAAACGTGATTACTCAGAGAGATATAGTTCTTCAGATCAAATTCAGCTTCTATTTATGCACGCACTTTTTGGGGACGTTTACTTCAGTTTCATTACATCGTTTATGGGATACTTCTATCACTGCTGATTTTTGGCTGTTTGGGGCATAATTCCAAGGTTTTTCCTGTAAATTCACCATATTTTAGGAGAGTGGACACTCCTGCAGAGCATTCAGTGTGCAAATAGTTTGAGCGTCGCCCATAACCGCTCACTGAACCTCTCGACGCGTCCTTGACCTAACTTGAAGTGGCTGCGTAGAACTCCCTCTATTCGTCAGTCCAAACTTCAACGCCTGGCGATGTGTCAGGACCAACGGTGACGGGGGCCCATAGAGTCCGGGGCTTCTCCTCGGGGAGCTGGCGGGCGTGTCCGACGGCAACCCGGAGGAGCAGGGATGAAGGGATCGGCCGAAACGTCATACCTGTCTACATGCACAATGAGACCTCGGAGGGCCTCGGGTGGTCGGACGAATGAGAGCGCACCAGATGTCGTTCAATCGGGTGGGCCTTTAAATGCCCCGCTGAGTAATTATGTTGCATCAGAGTTGATGCGCTAGCATTGTTACTTACTTTTACTCTCTCTTTATTAGTTAATTATCCCAGCAAGTGTCCGTACGAGTGCACGTATTGCAACGACATCAAGCTCGGGAGGGGAGCTTCCTTCGTACATGTACTTCGCACGTATGCCCGTGTGTGATAGTTCGATAGACTAAGGCCATCGGGATGTCCTAAGTCAACGTCTCGAAGAGCAAGACCAATGCAAAAGAGCTACTCAACATCCACTCAGTCGTTCTGGCTGTTGCTGCCGATGTTGACGCCGGCGTGCGCGCGTATGACTCCAGCTGCTGGTCGGTGCTGGGCATGGCGAGGACTCGCGCGGGGCCTCCGGACCCCGACTCCAGATTCATGACCATGGCATGAATGGTGTAGCCTTAAGGAGAAACGTCGGGGGCTCCTTTAGATGAAAAAGCAATTCTGCGTGCATTTCTGGAATTTGGCCCAACTCACCACTCTCCGTGAGCATCTCCAGATTGGCCAAGTTTTCCAGCCCCCAGATGTTTGCCTTGCCAAGGATCTGGTGGACCTGGAAGTCTCTTGACTGACCATAATCCATGGAAGGTGTATCCAAGCCCACGCCAACAATTGTTCTGCAAGGAATGAATACCTCTTTCGAATATCAGTCAATTCACCTAGTGTCCGAGTCACCTGTTCTCTACTAGCCAAGTTGCTGCCTCTGGACTAAAACCTGGAAAGTGCATCTGCTCGGTGTCGCCCTCGGCACCCTCTGGATACCCGAAGTATTCATTTGGGCTGGTGAGGTAGAAGTGACTCCTGCCAGACCGCAGGATGACTACGGCGCCCTCCGGGATGGGTCCATGGGTGGATTCCCATTGCTCAAGGTCGGCAACTTCGAGCAATGCATCCGGGTTTATTGTTGCCTTCTTCCGGATGTCGACCACAACTGCGGGACCGGATAGCCTCTGAAAGGGAATGTCTCCTATGCGCCAGCTGCCTCGATAAAAGTGAGCTGGCGCATCCATGTGAGTGCCACTGTGTTCGCTCTGCGCGAAGGAGTTGGCCTCGTAGTAGTAGGAGATATTGTCCTTTTTCTCGAAGGTCCCTCTGAAGTCCACGGTGAAGCTGAATTTCATGGATGTTGGCCACGAGAGCGTCTTGCCCTCGGCTACAGGGTGACTCAGGTCCACAGGCATGAAGAGGGGCACAGCTACGTTGGCTTTCGGCCCCCACCACAGCAGCAGCTGCAGGAGCAGCCAAAGCTTTTTCCACCTGGGCAACATGTCAGCGAGTGTTTTGTTTTGTTACTGCGTCTTCGTCTTCTTCCTGTCACGCTCTTTTGAGCCCTGCCCTTGTGGTGCGGGCCCTTCGAGGTCTGGCCGAGCTGAGCGGGTGCAGCGCCTTCTTCCCCTAGGCCCCCTCGTCGTATAGGCATGGTTTTGGACAAGTAGGCCCCTACCTAATGAAGACACATAGTGGGGGCCATCCCTTGGGCACGTTGTCGCACGTACAGCTCAAGCCATTCTAGTGCAATGCTAGTTCTTAGGTGAGTTCACTTTTTTTCTTATACTGTTTGCTTTTCTCGTTATAGGTGGAAGTACGTGAACAGACGTACTATTGGACTGTCAGGTAATCAGTTAGGGCAAGATCTAGTTGTGGGTAGTACGAAGAATGATGTGGCACATGGAGGAGTAGGCCTTCCAGGCCCTTCAGCGGCACCGAGACGAAACAGGTGTCCCGGCTACCGTGACTTCCGTCCTCGGACTCACTCGGGGGCCTCAGGAAAGGGTCGGCGCTGAGATGTCCGGTCTCATGGTCGCACCAGCAGCAGAATTTATTTGTGCAACAGCTCGTATTGTCGTGTCATAAGCTGACAAAGCCTCTCGTATGTCCCTTCCCTCTTTTTCACCCCAGCAGGAAGCACAATATGAGCTGAAATGCTTGTGTCTCCCTTGTCTTTGCTCGACTCAACCTTACCTTGCTTCTTCTGCACATTCAGTCGTTCGTCTTCTTGGCTAGACAGATGGTTCAGCTGACATCAAATGTCTTCAACTCAATCTATGTTACTCAAGTTAAGGATGTGTTTTGTTCACTGTTTTGTCCTCTTTTGACCCTTTGGACTTTCTCGGCTAGACATTGTTCAGCTGGCTTCGTGTGTATCCATCTCAGTTGACTTTTGATGCGAAGATGCCCATTCCAGTCTGGGCAGCTGAGTGAAATGTTGTGTTGAGTGTGTAGATAGAGAGATCAGGTGGAAACTTCGTCTGTGCTACCTTTGCTAAATCAGCTTCGTCTGGTCCTCTCTTGTGTACTCTTGTGGAAGCAACGTTGCACTGCACTGATTGCTACATACGTGGTTTTATGCACGTCAGCAACGTTGCTACGTATGCAGAAGCACCTATGAAGAGAGAAATAAAATAGCATCTTCCTTAATAAGAGTAAATAAGCTAAATGTATGAGCAGCAATCACTTGAACATGTCATCACTGGACAGGAGTTTTAGTTGAAAATTTGCGGCGTAGCCATTCTTGTCGAATAACTGCACATTATGCAGCGTTTTAAAGACAAATCGGGACAAACTTCAAGACTCACACCTCTGACATGAGGAGTTTGACAGGAATAAGTTTTTAGTAAAAAGTCTTTGTTGGAGTCTTAGCCACAATCGTTACTTAATGTGTTTGCCTGTAACTCCCAGTGTCATAGCCACACAACGATTCCTCATTTCATCATTCTTAGGATGAGCAAATTAGGCCCTGCCCATGTTGCTCTGGTGGCTTGAACTTGTTATAGCAGTTTAAGGATGAGGCCTTCTGCACAGGAAACGTTCTGCCCTCGCCCTTATTTCCCTCGTTTATTTCACACTCTTGGGCCTACCTGTAGATGTCACCAAAGTTGAAAATGCTCTTCAGACCAGTTTTTGAAAACAATTCAGTTTCAGACTCTACATTTTGGTTCAGTTGGGAAACCCTGCTTTAGTTTTTGGCAATTTAGTTGCCACGTATAAGTTCTGTGCCATTTTATGAATTGTCAGGCCTTGTCTGTGGCCTCATACAGGTGCTGTTGCGGCCGATCCTCAGAATGCTGTCATTCAGCTGTGGAAATATGCTGACTCCTCCGGGAGGAGTGCACCGTTGTCAGTTATATGCATGGCCCCAACACCGACTTCTGGTACTCCCGGAGTGTCTGGAAATAGGACGCGGTGGTGAAGGGGGCCTCGTGGTGTCCCTGGTGGTGAGGATTGCCACGCAGTCGTGTCCGGATCCACGACGCTGTCTCGGCTGCCTGATTCATTGTATTGCGTTGACACACAATTGTCCGGAGGCCAAAACCGTCGCTGAGCGTTTTGTGAACATTGAGCGGACCTCCGACCGGAAGCTGGACGCTTGTGAGCGAGCGGACAAATGCATTTGAAGCATTGACAACATATTGGATGTCGTGCATGCAGACTCAAAACACGCATTCACACATTCGTGTCTATTGTTTCTGCTATATAGGGCTCAGTTTTACATGCAAAGAACTAACAAAGGACATCTTTTCACCCATTGAGATCAACCCACCAGGGGAGAAAAGTCGCTCAAGTCTTGGCGAAACTCGTTTCAATGTGATTCATGCTCAAGCACGTAGTTTCTTGACATATCCGATACATGCAGGAATTAAGGTGAACTCTATGGGTCCTCAGGAGGTGAAATTTCACTACTTATACAACATAAGTCGACCATTTGGCTTGTTTCCATGGCAATTTTCCAGAGATTGATCATTTTGGCTGAGAAAAGTATCACTCTGAATTCTATTGCCTCCAACGAAAGCGTTCTCGCCAAACTGTTAGAGGGAAACAAAGCAAATAATATCTTGGGACCTCTTGCTCGACCGCCTCATCCGGCCCTTGGCCTCAACGTTCGGCGTGGGGAGGGACGAGGACGACGTGGAGCGCTTCTTCTTGAGCCTAGCCATCTTGACGGTTGGGCATCCCTGATTCTGGGAATCCCCAACAACAACGAACAAGACATTGGAATCAATCTCATTTACCTACGGAGTAGGAGATGTCAGCGTTTTAGGTATGGAATTTCAGCAATTTAGTGGACGTTTCGGTTTCCTTCCCGGCTTTTTAATCTTGCCTTGCAATCACATTATAAAGAAACGTGTGCTACGGATGAGATGAAACCTACAAATCATCCGCATATCATGCTGCATCTGTCTTTTTTACTTCATATCACTGTGCAATCCAACATTGCTCTGTACAATCTGCATTGAAAACCGCTTGGGCGACGGCGGCAAGAGCAACATGTTCTTATTTCGGGCTGGCTTGGTTGCTTCTGGTGGCCCCTCCGGGTTGCCACCCGGTGATCAGTTCAGGCTCCCAGCTGGCCTGACTCGTAGTCAAATGAAAACAAGGAGAAAGCACCCGGGCAAGTGCAGGCAGGTGTGCACACACAGGTATTGAAGTCCCGCTGTTGTTGGCAGAGTTGGTCATGGAGATGAGCGGGACGCTGACGTCCGGCCTGGGGACGGATGTGGAGCTGACTATCGAGAGAAAGAACAGGAAGTACGTGGAGGAGGAGGAGGAGGCGGAGGTGGAGGAGGAGAAGAAGGACGACGTGAAAGTAGTCGAGGTGAGAGTGCAACGCACAAAGTGTGCGGAGACAGGTATGATGACTGCTTTGGGACAAGTCATCATGGCGCGGTCACAAGTTACTCCAACTCCAAGTCGTAATGTTTGTTCTGGTGAAATATTACACGACTGCTATTTTATCAATCTAATACATTAAGCGCGAGGGCCTTTATTTCCTTTATTATATGACTGTCCAGATTTTGCACGGTCGATTTTCAGCTTTTATGCGGCTCAATGTCTGTCTGCGTTTGTTTCTTTGTTTGTTTGTTCGTTTGTGTGTGAGTGTGTGCGCGCGCGCGCCCGTCCGCCCGTCCATTCATCCAACTTTTTCGTGGCCATAACTTTTGCGCTGCCGCAATAAATAAAGCGTCTGTGTGTATCCAGCGTTTGTGCGGCCGATGAGCGCCAAGCGTGTGGTGAGCGTGAAGCGCGCGGCGTGAAACACAGACAGACGGGCAGACACGCCCGCCCGCGCACCCACCTACACACACACACACACACACACACAGCGCTTTATACTGTATTTTTGCTATTCATCCTACCTACGAAGTGGAGGTGCTAGAGGGGAAAAACCACTTATGAAGAACCGCTTGTTTCACGATAATGGATATTTTTAGGTCTAAATCACAAAGTATGCATAACTTCATTTGCAGAGTGTGTGGTGGCAAAATGCTGATACAGACTCATTTAACTTTTAAACTAAGCTCCCTCTGCCGTCACCACAGCCTTAAGTCTTCTTTACGTAAGGTTTTCAGAGGCACACAAATCTTCTTCTTCAGGGGACATTTTCTGGTCCATCATGAATGTTTTGTTCTGCTTTGGAAGATTTAGATCGCCAGGAAAGTGATGGCAACGATCGCTGCCACCCTCGGAATCTCCCATGATCACTGATCATCGTCAAACTCACTATCCACAAACATCGTTGCCAGAGAATCACAATGTTTGCCCTCAACCTCTGTGACTCCCACCTCCAAACTTGCCATCCACATATGGGCTCATCCTAGAAGTCACTGCCACAGCTGTCCTCACCATCACCCTGGCCCTCATCCTCGCCCTCGCCATCACCCTCACTGTCGTTCGCGAAGTCACTCGGAGACTTGTCCCTCGAGTCGTTGTTATGGTCTATGACTTATGTAACTTCACGGACTGCGCCAAGTCCATGGACTTGGCTCTGTCCTGTCCCGGACAGACGGAAAACATGCGTACATACAAAACGCCCCTCCCGTTTTATGTATTCAAATGTCAGTCTCAATTTTTATTTATCAGTACAATGGTGAGACCAACTTTAATTTCTGTATCATCCTCCCTTCCTGACCCAACCATAATTTGAACCCAGTTGAGGCTCAGACCGTCTCCCACATTGATCCGGAGGGTGCCAGAGCGGCCAAACTCTGTCGGAGGAGTTGAGCGGGGAGGGGGAGTGGCAATCCCGGGCGTGGGCAGGGGGGAGGGTCAACGACAATGGGGCAGAGCAACTGCAAGGGCGAGGAGGGAGACCGTTAGTTTTCAACCGTTTCTGTCCTCCAGGATGGTTCCGCGGATCTCCTCAACCTGTCTGACCTCGAGCGTGTCCTCCGCCGCGTGGGCGGGGACTCGGACCTCCAGGACTTGCTGGCTCGAGAGAAAATGCGATCAGAGGTGCACAGGAGCAACTACGAGCGGCTCAAGAACGCGTACACCAAGTACAGAGGAATCGATAGAATTTGTTAAATCCAGCTAACATTCCCGTACTCCACTGGTCAGGCTGTGCCACCAACATCAGACGCTGGCGGCGGACTTGGGCCAGTTGGAGACGGAGCGCGCGCTGGCCAAGGAGATCAACGACGGCGCCCAGGCAAACATCAGCAGGCTCAACAAGGAGATCGAGGAGTTGCAGGTGCCATCCTCGGGGAACTGCTACTTCTCTGATGTGGCTTCAGGCCCAGGCCCAGAACTTTGGCATGCTTTGGCACAAGATGGAGCTTATTCAGAAAGAGGGCTTTGATGATGCCTTTCACATATTCGTATGATTCCTTATGCAGTAACAATTTGGCAACTCTGCTATGCGTGAAATCCGTTTCATCATGAGTCTGCTTCGCGGCCACAAGTGGGGAAAACTTTGAAAAATGGGGCAGTCTGAGCCGTTGAGGTGCAAGTACAGTTATATAAATAAGTAATAATAGTTGATATTACATTCAAGCTCCACTCCTCGGTCTATCTCTTTACCTGTCTGTCCTACACCATTTCACGATCAATTTCAGAACAGTGCAGTTGAATTTCAGAATAGTGCAGGTCAAATTCAGATACTGCAAATGAATTTCAGAACAGTGCAATTGAATTTCAGA
>JAAUXU010006069.1_pt1 | contig 40315 bp, 45 predicted proteins | sample 7278151 | NCBI WGS metagenome assembly JAAUXU01 (sample SAMN14350113, study PRJNA611818) | marine sediment metagenome | isolation source: surface marine sediment (1.8m) | place: French Polynesia: Moorea | collected 2018-08
AGTAAATTTGCGGTGAAAGTAGATTTCAGCTCTGGTGGCTGTCAGAAGCTGCCAAACTGGGTGAAAATCACTCACCAAAATGCTGACATGCTCCAGTTTTACAGCAAGTCCTGACGAAAAAAATTACAACTTCTTTTACAGTATTATGCAACTTTAAATGCATTTGGGCATAGCAAAAACTCCTTTTTTTACTTTCATTTGACTACAGAACCTTCAAATGGCATGCGATTACAAATTTTGGACACCCACGGGGAATTCCAATTTTCGACCTAGCCTAATACTTAAGTATATCTGAGACACTTGTAACTTCATAACTAAGAAGTAATTGCCGCAAATGTATGTCGCAACTACACTTAAGATATTAATTTGACTTACTGCACAGTATGCGTACTGCATGTATGCGTACATGACGGCGTTGAATCTGCCACCTCACCAAATTTATACGCTACCAACCTGAGAACATGATAGTTGGTTCCGTCAACCAGATGGTTGAAGTGAGACAGCCCGAATAGGTCGTTGTCCACTGAGCAGTAGGGAACGTACCTTGAGGCAATCAATGAATACTAGGTAGAACAGTGAAGTGTTAGCCTTATTAACTATATATTAATGACTCATAATGTAGTACTATATGTACTCTCCTTGGACTTGGCTGCAAGAGGGTCACTTAATATCCCAAGTGCACATAGCCCATGGGATGTAAATACAGCGCAAGAATAATTCCCTTCAGAGAGTAAATAAGCGGGGAAATATTTCGAAAAACACGCGTTAAAAAACCTATACTCACCAGGCCGTCCAGTTTGGCAGTCCTCTTTGCTTCAGCTGGCAAGTGAGTACCTCTGAGGACTTGGGGAGCTTATGTTGCAGTATATCTGTTTTCTTCAGTCTTCTGGTCACCAACTTGCACTTGAGTCCTTCCGTAAGGATCTTCCAACGATTCATGAATGGATCTCTTTATGGCACTCCTGAAAAATTAACATGAAATGTGTCAGAACCCAACAATTAAATCATTCAACAACACTTTCGCCAGGCAACTCTGACAAGGTTTTCACAACTTCTTCATCATCCCAAGCATCAACACTTTCTGTGTCATCATTTTCCCTGATCTCTTCGTCCCTCTGGATTTCTCTCGAGGTCGTCAAGTCTTGTGGAATGATCATTAGGTCATTCTCCAGATTCAGGGTCTTGATATCAGTCACTCCCAGCCTATGGAAATATTTGGCTGACTCGCTTTCGCACATATCGGCGAATTCACTTCCCATCTTCACAAAACCCAGGCAGTGAAGGTGGGGCAACTTTTCGTAGTAGGCCCTGATTGCACCTAATTTTGCTAGGGCTGCGCTCCAAGAGAATATCATGCGAAGATTTTTGGCCTGTGGGCTGGAATCCGGGGTGACAATAAGGAGAATTCCTCCGGATTCCCGCAAAAGATGCACAGCATTGACGCAGGCCTGATAGCGCATACGAGGGCAGGGGAGGTACTCGAGCAGCAAGCTGAAAATCACAGCGTCGTAATAGTCTGAAATAAAATACTAATGTACAATTCAAAATTGAGTACCAAATCTCGGAACATGGAAAAGAACCTACCTCCGGGTAATGTCAGGACTTCTCTTCCGTCTTCAGTCAAACGCAGAGACTCGCCAATGACCACTTGAAGAAAATCACATTTTTTAACCGTCTCTGAACCTGGACAGAGATCCACGGCAAGAGTTTCGAACTGCGGTCTGGTGCCGAAGGGGTCAAAGCACGAGCCGACGTCCAACACCCTCACGCGATCGACATTAGGAAGGTGGACGCTTTCGCTCTTTCCCGCTCTCCGACAAACTTTCCGTATGATCCGGTCGCTGTCTTTCTTCAGACTGTGGACGTCGTCGTCGAAGAAATACCGTTCGATCGTGGTAGAGAGCCAGGATATTCTGTCAGCTTCTTCCTCGTCCTTTATCCATTTCGTCGTGGCCAGCGTCCTCATGGCCTTCGCGTACTCCTTCAGCTTGACAGAGTCTTGGACGTGCTCCTGCCAAACCTTGTCTATGTCATCATCCGAAACTTGGTTTGATAATCTGCCACAGTCGCGGGCTTCTCGATTCCTCCTCCTCTCTTGGCATCGTCTCCTGAGGTCCGCGTGCACGGACTTGACCAAGGCGGCGGGATCGACGTTCGAGCAAAGGCCTTGAGCCATGGAAGCTTGAATTCTTCGCACGCTAATGTTTTTATTTTCATCCTTTGCATTGTTTACATTTCGGACCAGCAGCGTTGCCATTCACCGGCTGCAGTTAGCACAGATAGTACAGAACAGAGTTCTTCGCCTCATCCTTATTCTTAGTTCTCGTCGTAAGTGTAATGATGCTGCCGTCGGTTCAAGTTGGAAACGAATCAATCTCGACTTAACCCTAGGGGTGGAGCGAGCTGGCCAAAATGCGGGCTGGCCAAAATGCGGGCTCGGGTCGGGTCGGGCTCAGAAGATTTGGGCTCAGGTCGGGTTGACAAAATGCGGGAAGCGGGCTGGATTTTGGGCTGATACAAAAATGCATGAAAAATGTTTTGGACTTTAGACAAAGAGGCAACCGTAGGCTTTTGCCATAGACGCTGCAGACTGCCAATCACAGAGGCCCCAGCCCGCGTGCTGGACATGTGGATTGTTGGTTGCTGCGCGTTAGCACTTCAGGGTGTGGGCTTGCGGGCTCGGGCTATAACCCACTCCACCCCTACCCCATTCGTCTTTGACTTCCCCTGATTCCCTCCAGCACGACTACAATGGAGCTCACTTACGAAAGGACTGTTAGCGTACCTAAAGAAGGTACGAGTACCACTTTAGAAGGGAACCTAACAGTGGAAAAGGAGATTAACACAATGCTTGACACAGTTGGAAGTCATGTTATTAGAGCTGCAGAACCTTCAAAAAATGTTTGGCTATCTGAGCATATTCTCTCGACTCACTTCTTCCTCATTGCAACAAAAGCAACCGCGGCCGCGGCCGACATAATCGCCAGCCCGGCCATGACAGTCTTCTTTCCACTACTTTCTCGTTCTCCCCTCAAGATCTTTTGTACTTTGTCGGCGATATCCAAGGGCTCGGCCATGGCCCCGATGCCGACGTCCCCACACATCAGCCGCTTGGAGATTGGACCCAATGTGAACCATCGGCATTTGTTGCGAAGACGGCCCAAGTTCTCCTGGGTGATTGGATGCTCCCACATGCTGAAAACATCACCACTACTGCAGATGTTCGATAAGACGAGATGCCAGTTAAACTTGCCAGGTGTTCATGCTGGGACAGATCAGCTTCGGTTTGTTGTTTCTCCAAGCCATGACGATGCACGTGAGGAGGCTGTCACAGTGTCCAGTAGACAATTTGCTGATGGTGAGGCAGTCGGCAGGGGCAACGACCAGGATATCGGCCCAGTGGACGAGTTCAACATGGAGGACCGGATCTCCGCGGCCACGCCAACGACTCCACTCGTCAGCATCAGTGTACACCTAGATGTGTCACCTTTAACGTCAGACTTTGCAACAATTTTGCGACCTACCGCGAACTCGGATTGCAGCTGATCCATGGGCGCAAAGTAGTGTTTCGCCATCTCGGTCAAAACAATTCGTATGTTGACGCATCCCAAGGCCTTGATGACTTTGGCCAACTCCAGGGCCTTGATGGCCGCCACGCTGCCAGTGACGCAAAGCAACACGTTAGCTTCGGTCTTGTTCATTGCTGACGAGCTGATAAAATAAGTACGTTGGAGAGTTGCTGCGAAGTTAAGGTTTTTGAAGAATTTACTACTTATAATACATTAATAACAGTTCAGTCACTTGTTGTAATCACTCTCACTTTTGCATTCACTCTGAGTCTGAGTCGTCAGAAGGGGCATTACTCCGACCTTGACCAAACTGTCCTTTGTTATTCAGCCCCGCACTAAAAGCATCAGCCATGGCCTTGCTCGTTCTGAAGCCTTTGCTCCCAGTTCCTTTCCTGGAAGAGGAGAACCCCGCAGAGAAGTAGTCCATGGAGCAGGGCGGAGGGATTGCAGCACGGACGCGCTTTCGAGCAACTTCCTCTTCATCGTCCGACGACGAGCTTTGGTTGGCGGCAGAAGGATCGACGGTCTTCTCAATGTCAACCTCATTGATGATCCTGTTGTGGACAGTGGTGTCCGCAGCCTCCCTGAACATCCTCAGCCGCTGGCTGATGCTCACTGCCGAGAGTTTCTCGTCTTGTTGGGTGATGCTGTCTTCTGCATTAGACTTTGACATCTGATCAGGTTTTGGCGATGGGCCTATGAAAGTGTCTGTCGAAGGCGACGACACCACCAATGGGGGCGGCTTTGAAAAGTCAGCAAACTGCGCCGTTGCGGTTTGAGACCGTGAAGGTAGAGGCGGCTGCGGCGGCAGCGGCGGGAGCGTCGTGTTTTCATAACTTCGCCTCAACGGAACTTGATCTTGCTTCCCTTGAGCCGGTCCGTATGCGCCGGGCGGTGGAGTATTGTGATAACTTGCGCCAGCGTTAGGGCGGCCTCCTCGCTTTTCGTAGAGGGAAGGTGGCGCGAACTCTTGCAGTCTCTCGCTCCGCTTGGATTTGACCCACTCCTGTTGGCTCAGCACCTTCTTCTCACCCTTGAATTCGGCAAATTTGTTGTCGACCTTGCTAGTAGTTGCAACTCCTTCCTTGCCTCGATCCCACTCTCTGACAGTAGCCTTTCTCTCTTTGTCCCTCTGTTCCTCTCTCAGGGTCTTTAGAGAGGCCAAGACTCCTTCTTCCAGACTTGTCTCTTTCTCTTCTTCTTCTTGCTCTGGTTCATCACCGGAGTTTTCGTAATTTTCTTCATCATCCTTGATAGGCAAACCCATCTTAAGCCTCTTTCTCTCCCTTACTCTTCTCAATCGGGCCTTCAAGGCCTTGGATCTGGCAACTTTGGTCTTTTCAGCCTTCTGCCTAGCTTCCTGGGCCTCTTCGTGGGCTTTCTTCAGATTATCTTGCTCTTCCAGACGGGTAGCAGCGTTTCTTGAGAATTTGTAGAAACCGGCGCCATGGGTTCGAGCTTCGTCGAAAAGGACGTCGTGATAGTGGACATCACGCTTCCTCAAGTTGGCTTCTTCCTCACGCTCCCACTTCTGACGAAGCAGCTCCCTCCGCATGTCCTCTGATAACAAGTCTGGAGTAGGGACTCCAAGATCTGAGTCCACGGTCACACTGCGACTAGCATAAGTTTCCTCATTGTACTCTCTGTCCTTGGCAACTTCTTTCAGTTCGCGGTCAGTCTTCTTCAATTCGTGCAAGTCTTTCTTCATGCAGGTCCTGGTTCGTCCCAACGAGTCCACGTACTCTACCCACTCTTCACCCTCATTCTGGGCAGGATAATCCTTGCTCTCTCTGTCGCTCTCCTCGTCGCTGTCTTCGTCGGGCTTGAATTCGACCAGAAATCTGTCGGCTGAGATCTCTCCAGACTTCAGCTTCTCATAGAGTTCAGCCTTTTTGGTGAGAGCTTCTTTGACTCTACGATCGTCTGACTGACTGAGCGCTTCCTTCTCCTCTTTGTCTCTCCTGGCAGTCACTCCTGTGTTGGCCTTGCTCCAGATAGCCTTCGTCCTCGACGTGACCTTTGTAGCTGTGTTCTTATTCTTGCCGTGCAGCTTGTTGAACTTCGCCTCTTGGTGCTTCCGGAAGACCTCGGCCTTGAGGTCGACTATTGAAGAGGCGTCGGCCAGAAGAAGCTTCGAGGGGTCTCGAGCAGTCGACAGGGACGCTTTCGGTCCAGACGCCGGCGCTCCCAAAGAGGACGCCAGAGACATGATGGACACCGAGAGATACCGATGTGGTTGATTCAGCAACGTTTACACCTTTGCCAGAGGGCTAATGTAACACCTTACTGGCCTTTGCTGTCGTCAGCTGTGATACCTTCGCATAATTTTACCTCAACTTTCTAACTTTATTCTCTCAACCTCATCCATTATTTCTGCCATTGTGATTGAACAGTTGCTTGCTGAAAAAGGGCTGTCGTAACGACGACTTTCGGTCATTCTCGTCAGCAGTCATGATGATGTCCAAGACAAGACGACTCAGAGATTTCATTCCCCATTCCAGTCCAGAGCGACGTGGCAGAGCAGCAAGTATGCGGTGGCCACTGTGAGGGTAACCAAGGTCACCGGAAAACCAACCTATGCGCATGAACAAAGTCGATGTACCTTAGGATAAATGCCGCAAAGCTCAGTACTCACCTTGAAAAAGTCCTTGAAACCAAACTTGTAGCCATGCTGCTCAGCGATACCGGCGCACACGACGTTGGCGGAGGCGCCAATGAGTGTGCCGTTGCCACCCAAACAAGCTCCCAAGGCCAAGGCCCAAACCAGGGGCTGGAAGGGCAAGTTCAAATTAGAGCTGGAAGCTAGACGTGTAACCACGGGGATCATCATAGCTGTGAAGGGGATGTTGTCGACCAAGGCTGAGCACAGACCGGACGTCCACAAGAGTAGTGCGAGCGATACAGTTAGCTGGTAGTCAGGTGGCACCGAGAGGATAGCCGACTCGACGGTGTCGCCAATAAATCTAAACGTGTATCAATGCTTTATGCATCCTAACAATATTATGGATGAAAATACTGCTTACCTAAGCAGCCCGAGCTTGGTAAGAGCTTCCATGACAACAAAAAGGGTGGCAAAAAAGATAAGAGTCGCCCATTCAACCCTGGCAAGTACCGACTCCATCTCTGCTTTGTCGGCCAAGAGGAGCAGTGTCAGCGCCCCCAGCAAGGCCGTCCACCCGAGGCTCAGGTTGAACTCCGGAAAGTTGGAGAGGAAGAAGAGGACGATGGTGACAACCAAGACCAATAGAGATTTAGCCAAAAGAACACGGTTGCGAATCCGACATGAAGAGGCTAGATCAGCGACGGCTGAAGATCGGGTCTTTGACGCGTGTGCACTGACGTCTCCCAGCATCATCTCCCTCTCCTCCAGCTCGTTTTTAAGCTCCTCAATCTTGGTGAAAACCGCAGCCTTTACCAGTGACTCTTCACGAGTCACCTCGCCCATGGATCTGGCAGTCCGCAGCCAGATCGTTATCTCATGTCTCAGGTCCCGGAGATGATGATGCCCGTGAACAAAGCCTTCTTCATCTTCTTCTTCCAACTTTCCGAACATAAGTCTTACAAGGGCGAAGGCAGCCAGGCCAGACAACACTGTCGCCGGCAGCATGTGCGCCGTGAAGATCAGAAAAGTCACGCCAGCGTCCTGGTGGTGGAAGAAGTAAACTTATTGATATCCTCGTCCCATTGCTTGCTGTACGTGATCCCTTCGCCTTCGGTTACCTGAATTTCCGGATCATTGGCTATAAGTACATTGGGCGGATCTCCAATGGCTGTAGAAGCGCCACCAATGTTGGAGAAAATGACATTGGCAATCAAGACCTGCGTGACACAAAAGCAGAACTCATGGATTGCGGTATAATGGACCTTTTATACAGCACATCTGCATTCGGTATGTGTGGGAAAAGCGGAGATACAATACCTTAGTGGGATCAATCCTGAGAGCCTCACAGAGCTGAATGATGACTGGAGTCATCAGCAAGATAGTGGTGACGTTGTCCAACAAGGCTGAGATTAAAGCCGTGATGGTACAAAGCGCTGCCACGAGGAACCACGCGTGGCCTCCAGCTAAGCGAAATGCAGCGTAACCGGCGTAAGCAAATGCTCCAGTCTCGCTCACTACAGACACGATGATCATCATGCTGAGGATTATACGTATACTAGCGTACGTGTACAACCAAATATGGAACGACGTGAGTACAGAGGCATGCACGCACCACACTTTACCTGAACAATAATGTGAGCGTCTCTACGTCTATCCACGTGATGATTTCTTCCAGGGACGGCCGCTCGTCCAACAAGGCCAAAACACCTACGGCCACCGTTGCCGCCAACATCGTCACAACAGCACGATGTGCGACCTGTGTACGTGCAATGTCCTGTGCGTACTGTGATTTAGTGCAGTAGTGACGAGAATTTACTTCTAATACGATGAGCAAATACATGGCTGCCAAGACCACTGCCCCTAGTATGATTCCCTCGTCCACCAAGGAAGAGACGAACTGGAGCCTGATGTTGAGCGCCACGGGGTAGTTAGCGTTTGTACCAAGTTCCAGCATTACCTTGAGAGAAGAAATGTAGTTTTCACCCCTCACCAAGCAATACAGGTGTACTCTTCGCTGTCACCGTACGCTATCTGTCTCCAGTTCGATTCCCTGCAGGTCAAACGCATGGCTCTCGGTGCTCTGCCGTACATAGAAATAGTCCAGAAGTTCCGGCGGCAGCAGGCCAAGTTCCCATATCTCTTCTTCAATTCCATCTCCCAAAGTAGCGCTGCTTGTGTCATTTATTTTGGACTTTTTGGCGGCCCTGACCACCAGCTTGTCCGGCACCAGTTCTCCTACTTCAGACGGCACAAATGAGCCTCGAAGCGTGACCTGGAGAACTTTCGAAGCTGCTCGATCTGGAAAACCAGCTGCCAAATAGGTGTGATCGAGATCGATGAAGAATGGGTTCTTAGAGGTCACGGTGATGATGTGAGTGTCAAAGTTTTGCTCCGGAAAAAAGAGAAGCACCACGACGAGGACGATGCAAAGCAGGGTGAGGCTGAAGACCTTAGCGCGGCGAGGCCAGCGCCACGGTATGGATGGATCTTCGTCGTCCAGCTGACTCTGGATGCCGGTGAGGATTGATTCCTAAAAAGGATGGCACATGTTGCGGTACTACGCCATCATTGTGTAACACTTGTACAACTGAAATGTCGAACTGAACTTACAGCAGGATAGCAGGATATTTGTACTTCTATTGCCACTCACATTTCTGGACAAATGGGTCTTGGCCCCCAGTAACCTGGCTTCATAGTCGGTTCTCTGCAGAAGAGGTGTTCTCTCCGCTCTCCACAGGCCTACTTAGAAACATGTATGACACAGACTCTTCTACACCTCAACGACTTTTTAGCGACCTGAGATGGAAGACTTCGATGGCTGAGGACCACGTAATCCACCAGACTCTTTCGCCGAAGATGAGTGTGAGGAATGATTCCAGCTCGAAGACGTCGTTGATGAGGTTTCGGAAGCCTGCAATATTAGGCGATCATAACTCTTTCGGTAGAGCCCGTCAAGGATTGCACTGACGTTTGAGAAGGACAGCTGCCGACTTGTTCCGTAGTCGTCTCTTTTGCTCTTCAGAGAACTCTTTGTTGGTACCTTCATGTCTACGCAGAATTATGCATACCCGAGAAGACAACTCTTCACATGTGATCAGGAAAAAGAAGGATATCCTTTTAGTGTCTCCTCACACTCAAAAGTGAATTCACTACTAGCAGCACCCCAAGTATCTTATCTGTTTATTTGCGTTCACGGACATGTGACATCACTATTCAAAATATAACGTGAACAATGGCATCCACAGAGTTCAAAGATATTTCGTTATTCAAAAGGCCAGTCATAGGCCGAGTAAGGTGCGCTTTATGTCGACCTCATAGGTATGTTGAAAAGAAATTGAAGGGGACACAAACGATATCATAGAGTTACAAAACAAAGATTTTCAGAAGAAACGGTAGCAAAACACGTTGGAAGAGTTGCGGATCACACCTTATCGTTACTTGGATAATCCACTGTATGACACAAACCGCTCAGGAAGGGTAGACAATTGGATATGTCTATGACGAAATTAACAACGAAACAGCATTCTGTTCTGCCACATACGAATCACCCTAGTTCTTGCTGCACCTTTGAGAGCTGTGGGACGTGTTCAGGAAAATCCTCTACCACACATCGCTTGGTAGAGAAATCATCGCTTCATCGCTTTCATCGATGCACTTTTCCCTCACTTTTCCACACTTGGTGGTATTCATACAAACAATTGAACTCATGGCAGCACAGTCAAAGTCGGTCAACTTAGCAGTGGCGGCTGAAACTGCTGCCTGATGTGGTGATTGAACCACCGCAGGTTCTTCCGGTACCAGATCCCTCATAATAAAGTAGTTGCTGATGATTTCTTCAACAGAAGGACCGCAAATTTCGGCTTCGGCACAGGAAGATCTGGCATCAGAGAGCAGAATTCATGACGTGTAGATCGGAAGGACAAGTTATAAACAATGCTAGCCTCTTGGCCAGACATCTTCAGCAATCTGGACCACAATGACTAATGCTAGACTGGAGATGAGCACTGAAAGGCCGTTGGCTCATCCATCAGAAGTGGAGTGTGTCTCAGTAGAAAAATGGCGAAACAAATGGTTCCAGTTGTGCTTGCGACCCATCCAACAGCTGCCCCAAGTGGCCCAATCACAGGATGCTGACGGCCAGCAGCCATGCCATTGGCAAGAAAATGCACCAAGGCATGCATTGATGTTCCTACGGTTTTGTACTCCAATTGGTTTCTCTTGACAACTCCAGTTATTGCCATGAAAATAATTGTCCTGATGGTAATCGCCACTAGTTTCTGCCATGCTAATGCTGGTCATCACTGCTGTGCCAATGAAGGTTATGGCGTGTTGCGGCTGCTGCTGCTGTTATGCTGATTCCAGACTTATTAGAAGCAACAACTTTTTTTAAGCATATGAAAATTTTATGAAATACGAAGTCACGAGGGCAAGAAAAAAGTTTCTTTATATAAAGGCAGAGAAAAGATCTGAAAATGCAGCATGACTGTGGAGAAACAGAGCTATCATAGTATTTTCAGCCTTGCCTCCGTCAAAGTATGGCCAGTGGAGAATTTTGATTGATTCTGCCCCGTTGCTCATGAAATGTCTTTGAACTCATCAGGACCACAGTACAGTGGATTTAGCGAGCTTTTTGCTGTTGACCAAAACTCTAATATCTATTTGGGTTCGACTAAATTATTGAAATTCTGGCGGCAGGCAGAGGAAGTTTACAAAATCAGCATTTCACTCCATCACAGGCTAAGTGACAATGCTCAGGACAGTTTTGGGCCGTTCAATTCTGACTTGACTCCCTTGGATAATCACATTTGGGGCGTTTTGGACAGGGACTCGAAGAGGCTGATGGTTCAGTAGACATCGACAGAGCTGCCATTGAATGCTTTTATAACATTTATGTTTTATTTTAGAAGCAGCGATTTAGTGTGGTGGAAAAATAGATAAAATAAAAAATAAGCGGAGATACTCAGTGCGTGGTCAAAACAACTCAGTGAAATCTCACAGATACTTTCAAAGATAATCCTACGTGTAACCTAGCGTTTAACTGACTATTTAAACATGACATCCAGTAGATGTTAACAAACGTTTAGTGCTGATGCTGTTTGGCATGGCAACGAGATAACACAGATTCTGGACTACTTCTATTCTGGGAAATCTGTTGATGGGGGTCTTGTCATGGCGCTAGTCTAGGAAATTTTAAAGAAAGAGCATTGCAATGGCTTAAATGTCATCAATGTAACACTGGACATGGTATCCAGTAACCAAGCAATGAAATCATAGTTTGGCCTCAAGGTTGGAGGAACGTCTCCTCGGGAAACAAGAATTCCTCATCTAGAAGTCAACATGCAAGGATCTCTTTCCAGACATCGCCAACTTAAAAAGGAACCTCAAATCGGCTATATGGGAGCACAAAATGACTCTTCTTTCTGATGACGTTCAATATGAATACGGACTCCGCAGCAACACAGTCAACTTTGACATGGCGATCAAGTTTCAAGAAAAAATCTCACTCAATTTTTATAAAGTAATAACGTTAGGAGTGTCCCAGAACTCGATGACATGAACATAACCCTTTCAGCATCCGTAGCCGAACTTATCGGGCACCCAGTATAGGTGATGTCTCTGATATGTAGGTGAATAAGACTCCAACAATGTGATGGACTCCGAGAAAGTTGTAGCCGGCAAAAGCTTGACTAAGCAACGACTATTTCTTCGGAAAAAAAATAAATAGGACTTTTTTTCACGCACGCATTTTCCGAGGGGAGATCATCCTCCCTCACTGAGAAACTTTACTCCCTCAGGACAGAAATATATATTCTACTTGCGTCTTTTTTGTTACTTGTACCGTACCGAGAGTGAAGCCACTGAAGACACCTCAACTGGTTTCTCACCTTGGCACTCGGTCAGCCGTATAGTAAGTAACCGATATGAAAAAATTCTTCTGGCATAAAATGTCATGTGACTTTTTAAAAAACGTAATTAGCATCATGTATTAAAATTGACGCTTGCTGTCTTCTTGCATATTTGGCCGTTGCGAAAAGACTGGCCTTAACTAGAATTTAACTACAATATTTGGTTTTCTCAGCATTCGGTGACCACGTCTGGGAGGCCGTAATCTCGCTACTTCACATAGGTCAAGGAAGTCTGATGGAACTGTTGACGTTGGCCACGGAGACGATCCAGGCGGCCTCAGACCTGAAGAGGACGTAGCAGAACAAAACAGAAACATTCTGTGGATCGAAGAGGAAAAACCTGCCTTAACATGAGGGGAATCTTTGATGCTATTTACTGCACCGGTCGCATCACGGACTTTGTAGGGAGATTCACCAACCCACCTCTCCCCATTGCTACCTGTCCCTACACAGAAACGTATCAATTCCTACTCGGAAGTTTTTCACGTTGTTTCCATCCGTTGTTTCCTCGTCATTTTCGGCTCAAATTTTCGCCACCGCGACCAGGGAGAGATCGGTTTTCAAGGATTGCTCGGGCGTCGATGAGCTTGGTGCGCTGTGGACATAGGTTACCAAATACTACGTGGAAAAAAGGAAAAACTCGCTGCTTTTTGGCGCGCTCTCAATCGTCGGAATGGAGGAAAACGTATCCTTCGTACCCCCTGGCTTAAAGGCCTAAGTAGGCAGGCACTGCACAAGAATTGTGAATAGGCCCACTGCGCATATATAGGCAGTCAATGCATGTAAATTTATGCCTGTCTGACTCAAACCCTTAGGATAGAGACTTCGTTAACATTCTGTTACGGCGCATGTATCAGTCTTTTCGTTAGATTCGCTTCTTTTCATTATTTTCTGTGCAGCAAGAAACGACTTTTCCACCGTCCTGCATCTGGACCTGAAGCATGTCTGCAGTGCAAAAGGGAGAGCCGCAAAGTCCCCTGGGGGGGGGACGAGGAAACAGTTAGGTCAGCATTGAGAAACGCAGATTAAACTGTGTTTCAATACGGCGCGACGACGAGTCCTTAGTGCTTTGCTACCTTCAAGTCCCTGGCGGCAAAGATGTTTGTGCTGTAAAGTTGCTCTTTACCGCTCTCTGCCACACCAGGGCCAGCGAATGGACCAGGAAGGGAAAAAAGGACTTAATCTGGAAAGGCGGACAGAAAAAAAAGAAGGGTCAGACGCACTGGGTGTTTCAGGCTGAATTTTGCCTCCTGCGCACCTGCACCTCCTTCTGACGACTGTCAACACACCCTGTAGTAACAACAGTAACGTTTCTTCCAAAGAGATAATCTCTGAAAAAGGCGAATTTGCTTTCCAAGCTTGCTTGGCGGTCTTTATGACGAAGAAAAAGAATTTTATCGTACCATACAGCCTTCAATATGACTCTATGTGGTCGCTAAAACGCCTGGAGAAAAGTTAGCTTACAACTAAATTGAACAAGCTTGACCCTTCGGCTGCATAGCAAAGACTGGCAAAAGTCAGTACGGGTGAAAAAAGGTTGCTTCAACAGTACTCCAAGTGCATAATATTTGCATGAACGTTGTTGTCACGTCCATTGGAAGTCGGTTGTGGGTTAAAAACCGTACCCCCCCTACCTCAGTAAAAGGATCTCCTCCACCAGAGCTTAATGCTATGCCCCTTACCTGCGCGAGCGAGCGGGCGAGCCAGGGTTTTACGGATAAGCAGGATCTATTATGCGCATCCACATTTCCAGTGTCCTGGAGGTGTCATTTTGCCCTCGAGCTTTGCGGTGAAAGCATGAAGACTCCCTAGTGTGAGGACAAATTTGCGCACATCTTGACAATGGTAAGAATGGGTGCTGAATTTGCGTGTGGATCTGCGGGGCGATTTGTCACTTTGCACGGCTATTCTGCATGTCATGGGAAGCCAGAGGAAAATTGAGGCCATATCAAGGCCTAAATTGCTCATTTAAAAGTTGTCTTACAGTACCCACTTGAGGGATTTAAGTGTTTCACCAGGGGAGATCATCACTGGTACGAAATGGGTTAAGGTTCTCCTCAGCAGTCATTTACAACTTTCTTTCCTCGGATTATTTAGCCAATGAGAGAGAGGCCTAGTCAATCTCCCCGCAGCTCCTCCTTTTTTTCTGCTCGCCAACGAAACTTTAGCCGCATGATAATTGTGTGAATAAAAGCTTAATGGTCTCTGCTTTCTTTGGTTTCTGCCTCCCAAAACTTCCTGACGTTGCTCTGGAGACCCTTGTGTTGCTCGACAAAGCCCCAATTTCCTCGACAGCTCGCCCAAATTAAAGGCAGCACCGAGTTGGCTTCTCCACCGAACCAATGGAGAATGGAAGCTTCTTCTCGCCCTCGTCGGTCGGTCGAAGCTAAAAACGAAGACTTTGCAGCATTTCATCTCTGCTCCTCATCGCAACAACCGTTTTTGTATCATCTAGCAGGATCAACAAACAACATTTGAAAGCGGAGCATGCGCAAATCTGCACGTGTGATGGAGAGGGAAGGGGGAAAAGCAATTTGCTGCACGTCACAACAAACGTTGTTGTACGATTTCTTCCTCAGACATTCGCACTCAATCTCATTTTGTGGGCACAGAAAGAAGTGGAGAGATCAACAACGGATCATTTTGCTTTATGCGGGTAAAGAAGGAACTTCCTGGGTATCGACGATTCTACGACGCTTTTTTGTCTCGCAGGAGAAGGTTTTGTGGAGCAGAAGTTTTAGCTCACATATGAAGTTTTTCATTCCGGATTTCCATACATCAAAGTCTCCTTCGCACACGTACATCTCGTATAAATGATTATTTCTCCATCGAGTCCTATATTTAGTCCACTATGAAAGTAACTTAGGCTCCCTGAAAAAATGGCAACTTTTTTTTATCAAACTGTGCTCAGCTTCACGCATGCATTGTACTGGTTGAGAGTGACTCATAGATGTGGTTGCACGTGGCGGCAGGGTCAGCCGAGATCAAGTCCGACTCGCACAGCTTGACCATTGGCTCAGCTTCGTTTGACACTGATGGCGCCGACCCCTTGTGTCACCTCATACGTACGCACCGGAGGCTACGTTGACGAAGGGGGGTCGCTTTCTCCTCCGCATTTAGGCTCCGCCCTTACTGCCCAAAATCAGTGCGCTCATTGGACGAGCGCTCAAGAAAAGAGAAGTTCCGCCATTTATTAAGTAAGCGCTCCATAGATCAAAAGCTCAGAGAATCAAGGGTTCCAGTTTTGAGAAGAATGTGAAAAAGACTCTGTTGTAGCCGTCAAGGCCTTGTGAAGCTGCTTGCTTATACTTCTACAATCCACCAAACAAACGCTAAAGCTCAGGGATTTGCGGCCACCTGATCTTAGTGCTCATAGTTCTCCAGCCTTGGATTTCAAGTAAAAAGAGGCAATTATCTGGGCACACTTCTAGGCCACTCCTACCCACTTCCTCGACGGCGGCGGTGGCGGCGGTGGCGGCGATAGGGGTGATTTTGCATCAGCGGCCGAGGACTCAGCGTACCTCACCCTCGACACTGCCCTCTGGAGGGCCGTGGATCAGGAGGAACCAGGTCGAGGAGATGATCAGCAGTTTGTTGGTCAACACGAGGAGGAACATTTACAATCTGGAGGTCAGGGAAATATACAAGCAGGGAAGTTTGTGGGTTGTTGGGGCAGTTTTGCAGGACCGAGATTTGTTATCATGGAGGGGGGAGGCCTAGATTCCGTCTCCCTGGTGTGAAGAATGGGCGGTGACCAAAACAGACCTCGAGCTTGTGTTGGGCAGGAAGCAGTCGCTCAAAGGCAGGGGTTCACCCTGGGGTTCGCGAAGTCACCTTTATAGGTTCGCAAAAGGGTCTTTTGGTTTGAAGTCGGGACCTCGTCAGCTCCTACATCGATGGGGTTTCGTGCAAAGATGTTCTTTGACTTCTTAGCTCCATTATAAATATGCTCCAAGAGTTCCCCCTTTAAGTGTACAACATGGGGTTAAGCTAAGGTTACAGCATAGGGTTAGCCAGTTATAATACGCTGCGGGGACGCCACTTATTATATTCTAAGCATACTACTCTTCATCCTCAGGCTTCAGCGGGGTCTCCTTTGATCTGACCGTGAGCGCCGTCGATATCCTGGAAAGCCCCGCCAATGTTGCAATCCAAAGTCCCAAAGTCATTCAGAGTCAACTGGTTAGAGGAACAATCTAATAACTCTGGGCACAAATTTTGATGCTTTTTGAGCAGGAAAACTGTGAGGAGCCATTGTGCTTGACAGAATTGGGCCTTGAACCTTCTGGATGTTCCGCAGTCAGCTCCACCACTCAAATCATCAGCGCATCCTCGTCTCAGGATCTCCTGGCAGCAACAGCACCTGCAGACTCGTCTTCATCATCTCCGGTCTTCTGCGACCTTTCCTTCTCGTCACCGGATCCGTTCGGACAGATTTTGGCAGAATCAAGGCAACGTTTTACCTTTATAGACTTAAATCTGCTTTAGTGGTCTAGGTGTTGAGTCTCTTTAATTAACTTAGCCTGTTTTGTGTAACGAAACCTCGAGTAAACTGACGGATGAGTGGCTGTTACGTGACTCCTAAATCAACCTTTCATACAATGTTCTATTCATTGTCTTATACACTGGGACACATGACAACACCTGTGGCAAAGAAGTAACTAATCGATAAAAATAGCCAATATTCATGGTTGCAATAAGAAATCCCTGGTCACTCTTATTTTCACCTCCTACAGGCCTCCAGAATCAAGTACACCAGCAAGCATGCTCCATCCTACGTCATCTGGAGGCAGCAGCAACATGGCCGATGTCCTGCTGTCCCTGAAACATGCGATCGTCCACCCAGATGAGGGCAACTGGCAAGAAAAGACGACAAAAAAGCATTGACACGATGTGAATTGACAGAAATATCTTCCATTCAGGTCATCTCATCCTCTGCTGCCCGCCACTGAGGAACCGCCTCCACAACCTCAGCAGGAGAGCAGCATCCAAGTCAACGCTCATCACGTAAGTCAAGCTCATGCGGGGAAATTAAGTCATCCGAAAGTCGCTTTTATCTAGAGCTAAATCGAACCTCTCGCTCCCCTGTGCACACGTATGGCGTCACATGCGCCGCGGTCGCCGCAACAGCGACCGCCGCAGTCGCCGTCGATAGCGCATGTCAAAATCAGCTGCACCAGCTGAGGAGTGAAATTTGACACTGTTTGCTAACCACCTGCCCATGATGTCGTCTCTAATCCGCTTTTACACACTCATTGGCCGCATCCTGCGTCATTTCCCCATAGCTCTCACAGACACGTTTAAGCCGCTTATTTTTCCTGCTGGCTGCTTAAAGCGAGCGTGCCTAATTCGTTCTGTCAACACAAAAATGAGATTTGATGCGCATTGATCAAATCCACTCGTGAGAACTCGGAGAAACAATGACATCAATGTCTTGCAGAGACTAGACAACCCGACTCCCCCTCCTCCTTCTGCGTCCTCACTCACGTATCCATGTTGGCTGACGTCGTCGCCCCCGTTCGGCCTCGTCCACCACCAGTCGCCGCCGCCCTTCTACAACGAGCACCAGTGGATTCAACAACAGCAGCAGCAACAACAATTTCTCTGCGGCTACCCCTCGCCCACCGTGGGCTCGCCCCACTTCTCGTACACGTTGCATGAGCAGCAATCACACCAGCTCGGGGCAGCCGATGTAAGTATCATGTACAGGGTGAAGCAACGACAACGCAACATTTTGCCTCCAAACAAAGAAGAAGAAGCAAAGTGAACACTCACAACTGCTGACAAACGAGGAATTGAGCAAGTAGCATACAGTGAAATACTATTACTGCGCAAGAATTTTTAGACATAAAGCGAGCCAAAGCGTATATTAAGAGTTAGGCTGTATTCGTAGCCTTAAACTTTATTGTACATTTATGAGGCTAAATCGAAAATGGGTAAATCTTGGCATTTTCTCTATGGCGCAATATACAAAGTGGACCGAAAGTAACTTCCCCTGACCCTGGATGTCACAGGGGATTTGAAATTGGGGCTATAGCCCAACAGTTACCTAAGAATATACGAAGTTGTTTATACGCGGAACTGGCATAAGACTAGCGATAAACGGAGGTTGGCGCCCGGAGTCGCCGTTCGGAAAAAACCTCGCTCGCTGTTCCGACGAAAAACGAACGGTCCTTCGCGACGCGATTTACCGTTCGTTGGCTCTTGCTTTCGCCGCTCTTTTCGATTTGTCCGGCTCTGACGGTAAATGACGTCTTCTTCAGTACGAGACCGACCGTACCGTCATTTTTTCTTTCAGGCAGGCGGTAACACCTGGAACCTCGGAGGTGGACCCACCCAGTTTTCTCCCTCTAGTCAAGCATTTCTGTCCTCGGTGGCCTCGCCGACCTTGGTTGGTGGCCTCGGAACGTGCAACAATAGTCCAACTTATGCTCAGGTAAGAAAGAGAAGTATAGGAGACTTGAGATGGTTCTAGCTTGCAAAATTTATAGGATGTCTCCTATTATCACAATCACCACCAAGCAGCAAGCGAGATTCCTCCGGACAGCAAAGAAGGGTTAATCCTGGGGGGCAGAGAGGATCACGGAGTGACTACGAGAACCGCTCTTTTTGACTCGACCGCTTTGTCAGTGAATAGTCCGAGGTTTGAAGCCGCAAATTTTGGTGCAAAGGTGAAAACCCTTATATTTTCAATCTGTTCAGAGAGTTGACGTCCCCCGAATCTGCCGAGAGGCTGTACGGAGCGTCGTCTCCGCACAGGACAAGCAGGCTCCATCCCAGCAGCCCGGACTCGAGCACTGACAACACCAAGAACGTGTGCGGCATCTGCGGAAAGACGTACGTATTTGAGTTGAGGCCCAAACAAGGCACGCTGAACATGATAGACCTACATGCAGTCTTTTTTAAGTGAAAGCTGTCGCACATTCGATGGTGCTTTCATGCTCATCTCTTTAAGGTGTCTGCTGCACACTTCGAAGGAGAACATTTTTTTGCCCCTTGAATGACTTGTGTTGATACAAAACACATCTACTGAAGTGATCTATGCACGTGTTAAAGTTCTGAAACAGTAGTCTTCCTTTACTAGAGAGGGAGAAAAAAAAACCTTGCGAATTTGCTGCAGATACGCACGCCCCAGTACGCTGAAGACTCACTTGCGCACTCACTCCGGCGAGCGTCCGTACCGCTGCTACAGCTGCAACAAGTCGTTCTCTCAGGCCGCGAACTTGACTGCGCACTGCCGCACACACAGTGGCGAAAAGCCCTTCCACTGCGCCATCTGCAACAGGAAGTTCTCGCAGTCCAGCAGCGTCACCACGCATATGAGGACGCATTCCGGCGAGAGGCCCTACAGGTGCGATCGACGGCCAGGCCTAGATCAATCAATTAGTCAGATATGCAAGAGCGTACCGTAGAGTGCTCTATGAAAGACCAGGGCCTTGCATTTAGCCCGGATGTCCGGGTCAGACCATCTGGCCCAACCGTGAGGACAGTGGTACTAAACCTTTACAATGAGTGGTCCTGAAGGAAAAATGCATGAGTTTTGTTTTCAAGGAGCTTCTTAGCTCCTTGAACCTTGAAGGGGTGAACCACTTCTGTAGCTCAATCCGGTCAAAAGTTATGGCAGTATGCACCACACTTACTAGGTACAGAATGCTAGAAAACTTAAAAGTGCGAGAAGTAAATGGCCCTTAAAACCAGCAATTAACACATTTTTAGAAAAATCTAAATATTTGGGTCAAACTCCAAATCAAGAGATCGAAAAATACCACGATCCGAAAAAAGTACCTTTTTGAACTAGCCCAATTCAACACACTTACGTACGGGAACGCAAACAAATATGCATTTCTTGTTTTTCCCGCAATTTTCTGAACATACTTTGCTTAAACTCAGAATATAATTGGCAACTTCTATTTGGCGGATTTGCCCATCCTAGGGATTGTTATTGTGGGGTGCGGAAAAGAAAAGATGTCTTGGGTCTTGAAACCCGCTACTCACGACCTTTCTCCGAACTCTGCAGGTGTCGTCTGTGCAAGAAGGCCTTCTCGGACTCGAGCACGTTGACGAAGCACCTGAGGATCCATTCTGGTGAAAAGCCCTACCAGTGCAAACTCTGCCACCTGCGTTTCTCTCAGTCAGGGAATCTCAACCGACACATGAGGATTCACGCGCAACAGCAGGATAGCAGCAGATAAAAAAGACTTGCTGATGGATTCCCCTACAAAGGAAAGAGTAAGCCTTAGGACACCCATGATGTTTGTCCATGTTCATGTGCATTCTCCCACAAGTTTGCAGAAATACAATGTCTGTCCACATCATCACTCACTCACGTTCATACGCCGCGGAAGAGCAACAATATGACAGCAGCTGAATGTCTGCCGAAAAAGCTTTCAGTCACTGAAGAAACAACAAACCACGGCCCAGTCATATCGGAAGAGCACCAAAAAAGACAGGGTGTTGGATCTTCTTGATGTCAAACTCACGCCAGGTTTGGAGATCAGCACTGACGTCTTCCACCACGTCCTGCGCTGCGCGGTCTCACCTTGACTGACAGCAACACACCCCAGGGATGCCGGTCTTCCACCAATATGGTGGATCAACATTTGGGACAAGGTGCACAAGTTATGCACAAACGCCGCCATCGCAGCCTTCCGGCCAAAGATGTTCTGGGCCTGACCTCTTTGAACTACTTTTGGTAAAGGCGCCGTTGAAGGTCAAGTATCCGGCTGCTGTTATCATCTTGAAGGCCTCCTCCACCCTGCAGTGTCCTCTTGGCGCTGTCGTGGCCAACAAAGGCAGCAGCCGCATGGGACAACATTTATGCAGACAGAGTGCAGCACGTATAACCGTCACTTCATGAGTTTTTGACTGTGCTCCCTCATCAAAAAATCTTATGTATAGACAAGAGGAAGTTGCTCGATCACTCTGTAGTAGTGTACAGAGTATACTACTACAGAGTGTATACGCAGTATACACGCAGTATACACGTAGATCCGCAGTATATTTCCTAGTTCGTTTGAGGTTGAATTTCATTGTGCAATCAGTCATTGACACACATAACATTGAGAACAAAAGACCAGCTTTGAGACTACCCATTTTGATGCGACAGCGCCCACAGTGCAACTACCCCTGGAGGGGGCAATGTTGCTGGGGGTTAATTTTTGTCTTCTTCGGTGGGTGTTTCACATCGAAGTTCACTGAACAAGCATGCCAAACCTTCTCAGTTGGGCGCATTACCCCTGGCATCGTCATGGAGTGTGGTTAATGGACTGCAGGCATGCCTCCTCTGTTGGAGGCCTTGATGCAGGCATTTGCATTGCAGACAAGATGACAAAAGCCTATGCATGCTTTAATCGCATTTGTTACATTCAAGGCAGAAATGATTGCCGCTGCCGCTCTCGCTTCCGTTCTCCCCATTGCTCTAACTGCTGCTCCCGCCAGCAGCCTTCAATCCAGCTGCTACGTTGGTTGCAGGACCACTCTCTTTAGTCTTGGCCACAGACCTGATCCTTTCCTCCACGATCACCAGGTTGATTGTTTCCTCGCATGATTTGCAGATCGCACACCATGAAGTCCAGGGGATTAAGGTCATGAGAGTGTCCCAACTACCCTGACCGGCAGAGCAGCACTCCTCTGACCTAATTCATGTGCCACTCAGATCTCCTCAAGAAGATGTCAGTGTCATGTGCTGAGACAGGGCAGTCTGCATGGCACTGGCAGTGCTGTCCATGATGTAGAGCCTGTTGCCTGCAGTGTCATTGCCAAGCACACAGATGAAGTTGTCCATGGCCTCAGTGAAAGTGACTGATGTGACAGCTTCATGTTGGCCCAAAACGAGGACCTGTCATCAGAGACAAAGACCCCAAGGACCATGAGGCCTTCCGTGCATCGTCCTGGTTCTGGTGCACCCTCCTTCCCCTGGCTTCTCCCTCAGTGACGCAGTTTTTCATCTAGTTGACGTATGCATTCAGCTCGCTCTTCACCTTGTCCAGCACGATATGCGGGTCCACTCTGCTGTGCAGTGTTTGCAGCAGAAATCTTGGATGTTCGAGCCTCTACCCCTTTTTCTGTCACTGTGACCTTTTGGCGTCTCTCCCGAGCCTTCGTGTGCAAGCCCAGGTCCGCCATGACACGGTCTCCAGTCCTCCTTGAAACTCCCGGCTCAGCTGAGCGACCGTGAACACAGGGTCCCGTGCCACCTTTTCACGGAAGATGCGACACGCATGTACCCGAGCAGCACTTCGGGGGCGGCCCTCCTTGGGAACCGGCGTGAGGTCACGTGTCTCTGCCCACTTGTTCCTTCCTCAGATTACGGACTTGGCGCTGCGTCAACTCGAAAATGTGACCAATGTCTGCGTTGTTTGCGCGTTGAATTTGGAAGGCGCGCTGAATGGCAGCATTGCGCCACGCCATGAGGTCAGTCTTTGGCAATGTCTTGGAGCGAGACGCGGCCATGGTAAGTGCTGCTCTCGCCCTCGATCATGCTGCCTTTCCAGCTGGAACACCTGCGCACGTGAAGGTGTTGCTTTGGACTTCTTGCACCTCGAGGCAATATGCTTGGGCTTCGGTCGGACTGCCGGAGGGTGGTGAAGCGTGCCACAGCGAGCACATGCGGGACGAGAGCTGTCAACACCCACAGGAACGAGAGGTGATTCGCGTACCGACTCCGCAAATGCCAATGCGTCACGTGATCTCATCATTCTGGTAAACATAAACACAGTGCACGAAGTGCTGAAGAGACACATTAAGACTGAAGTGTGAGCAGAACGGTCGTGAGCACCATGTACTCCATGAATGTGAGGGTCAGCGTGCTTTGATAACAATGAGAAGAAATCTGTTTTAGTCTGTCAGAGTGCACAGAGCTGCGAGGGAGAAACTCTCACAGTTTGGCACATAGCTCACACTTGGGGCTCTTCAACAGTCTCTGAGATTTGTTGACCAGAATTTCAGCTGATGAGGAACTTAGAAGTGCACAGTTTATGACGCGAGTTCATAAATGACAATCATAAGTTTTCCCAAAAGGTCCTTTTCGTGTTGACTTTGCGACTTTCCCAATGACGTCATTGGTAAAATGCTGGACACGCCCACGTCACCATGCGTACCGTCTCAAGAAGATATCGGATATTTTTTCACCGATTTCAATAAATAAAAACACCGAAAAAGATGAAAGATGACTCCCAGCAACACTGCGCCCTCAAGGGGTTGATGCACTTGGCAAGTTGCTGCCGCTACTGGATCTTATGTCTGATTGCCCCAACGACTGATATCTTAGGCGCACACTCAACGCCAGAAGCTGCCACTCGCTTAGGCAGGCCGTTGTACCCGCGAAAAGTACTTACACCACTAAGCAGAAAAGAACCTTTCTGCTTTGTGCTTACACCAAGGATTGGTAAATATTGATGTCTTGTAATAAGCACACACCTATGTCGAACATTCGAGCGTACATGAATGGCAACCCTCATGGAAGAAAATAAATACAGCTGACCAAGCTCACAAGGCAGTCTGAAATCTGTCTGATATGAGTTGATCATGTCCTCGTCAACGTCGGTCCCGTTGCAGCGCGCTGAATTCTGGCGCGACTTGGAGAGGCTGCATCGTGCCGGGAACTTCAACGATATGACTGTCTGTTGTAGCGGGGGAAGCTCGTACCGTTGCAACAGCCTCATCTTAGCCGCTGTGTCTCCCTTGGTTGCAGACGCTTTGGTGTTAGCCGGAACTTCAGAGTCGGTCATTGTGCTTCCCGACTTCTCGTCCATGGAGGTGGCGACGTTGGTAGACAATGTCTTCGCCTTTCTGGGCCTTCGTCTCAGCGCCTTTAGCTGCCTCTCCAGTTCTGAAAAGTCGAGAGAGCTGGCGGCGGCGTTGGGAGCTGATTATCCGGAGGAATGGCGGCGAGACGATAAAGAAGAAGAAGACGCAAGTCTCCTAAAAGAACAATCGCCATCATCTGTTCCCATACTAGGTAGTAGTTCGACACCCGCGGACGTGCACACGGCCCTGGAATCCGGGTGCGGCGTGATCTCTTCCCTGGCGTTCGTCTCAGAGTCTCCCTCCTCCTTCCTGTTCCGATCACGCCTGCGGGGCGCAGAAAGGAGCCGCTTCCAAGCGTTGCTCGGTATTGTTTCTGCAAAGGATCCTGAGACTGACAGCGACTTTGGCGGCCGTCCTTTGGCCTTCAGCAACGCAGACGACGTCGACTGGCAGTTCGAGCTCTGCTGCCAAACCTTCAGGGCCAAGTTTGGCTTCTCTCTGCGCGACTCCTACTACCACCCGGCAGCACATGCCGCCCAGAGACACTTTTTGCGGAACAAGAAAACGAAATTCAAACAATCTCTCAAGAATCGATTGGCCGGAAAGAGCGTGCATGCACTGAGGGAGATGCTTGAAGAAAGAGAGGATATTAAGGATGCCATTGCTCGCGGACCCATCTTCCAGCCTTCCCTCCAAGTTGCCCCAGAAGAAGGAGTAACCTACACCTTAACTCTGGATGGAGGCATTTCTGTGGATGACTTCGAGGCGTTGGTGCTAGTCTGCTGGGGCAGTTCCGTCGAGTCCACGCCCAAGTTCCTCATGGTCAGCGTGAGCGAGTCGAGCCGCGAGGCCGACACCGACGCATGTATGCGCACTCTCTTTAATGTGTGGCGCGCCGGCTCCGGCTCTTCCGCAGATGTTGCAGCGACCTCCAAGGTCATCGGTCATAAATACGATGAACTCAGGGAGCCCGTTGAGACCTATGAAATGATCACGGAGCTCTTGGAAGAGCAAGACGACAGTAAAACTGCAGTTTTAGGCAAAAGGTTCAAGCGTGATTTTTAGCTGTCATTTACGTACCTGTAGGTACGAGTGCACCAGTGATAAGTGTGTGGGAGGAACACCACGTATTCATAGTTGAGACTGTGATCGTATCGTAATTAAAATTGACTGTTATAAATTGTAATTACATGAATATTTTAAGTGTGCTATGAAATGGGTCTTTAAATGAGGGACAATATGCAAGGAGGTGCGACGGGTGCAGGGGGACGGTCAAGGGCATGAAAGAGGTCGAGCAGAACAACATGGGGATGACAGAAAAGCTAGAAAGGGCAAAGAATATATCAAGGAGCTACGGGGGACTTTTTTTGGCTCACACATTATAATAATTGTTCGCTGCTTTGTGTTTTTTGGAGGATAATGAAGAGTTTCGCCAAGGGAGTTATTTTTGTTTTTGACGCTCTCCCTCTAGAGATGACGCATCTGCCTCGGCCTGCCTGTTCGGCCAGGCCTGCATGCCCGACCAGACCTCGTAGGGAGAAGAGAGGTACGTGAATTACAGCAACGGGGCTGGCAGGCGACAGCTCCGTGACCGTCAACTGTCGTGTCGAGACTTCATGTTCATTCTGCCCGAGGCCTTCAGGTCTTCACTACACTCCCGGATAAGGGTCATGCCATTTGGCAGCTGATACCTCCTCCGTCATGTCTTCCTGCTCCTTTGCCTCCGCTGGCAAAGTGCTCCTGAAGTGCAACCCGCTCTACAGATCAGAGTTCTGGTCGTATCTCAGATGCTGCCGCTTACAAGAGGAAGGCGGCCACTTCCAGGACCTGGCTATCGAGTGCGGCGACGACCGCCGTCGCGTCTCCTGTCACCGACTGGTGCTCTCCGCGGCCTCGGAGATGTTCTATACAGCGCTGACGGATCGTTGGAAGCAGGACGAGCTAGACGTAGGAGAGGTCGTGGTCCTGCCTGATTACAAGGTGATTAGTCGTGCCTTAACTGACTCATTGCACTATGGTTCCTCTGTGGTGAACTAACTGGACGCAATATGCGTTTCAGTTTGCCGACGTCACCGAGGCCATCGACAACTTGTACGCCTTCCTGGGTGGAGTCATAGATGTCGAGACTTTTTTAGCACCTGCGCTAACAAACCCTTTCTATGCACTTCTGTCCGAGAACGGAATCGTAAGGAGAAGACCAAAGAAGAGGAAAAATGACGTTGAAGAAGTCTGTGATGATAACAAAGTGGAGGAAGAAAGCAAAGAAGCGATGTCAATGAACTTTCTCCACCCGGAGTCAGTCTTGAAGTCTTTGGCCGAGGAAAGCTTTGAAGGTCAGTATAGGGCGCTCAAAAACGAGCGCGAGAGTCATTCCAAATGTCAAGAGCTGATGTCGATATCTTCTAATCTGTAGAACCTCCTATTTATGACGAATTTGGAGATGATTTCGAAGTTGATGACAAAGGCTTTGAGCCCAAGAAGAAACTTCAGTTGCTGAATGAGAAGGCTGATCCCAGCAGTCCATCGACAAAAAAGCGAAGAAAGGCACGCTTCTTAACATTCTTGCACGTTGAAGTGAGGCTACAAGTCCGAAACTTTACGTACCTGTTGTTATGTTACAGCATCAAGGAATGAAGACTCGTCGTCGAAAGTCCAATTGGCAGCCCAAGACTCTGGACGAGCTCTTGGAGGGAGATGATCCTAGAGAAGAAGATCTGCCCTGTGCAGTTAATAGAAAAGCACTCTACGACCTCATGACTGCCTCTAACACGACGTTGACCGTCAAAATGTTGAGGGAACCTCTTGATGTTCAAGTTCACTGTAGTAAAAGTCATAGAATTGGATCTGCATTTCAGGTGAGCTCTAACTCTTCCTGCAGGCGTTACTCTCTCTGTAGTCAGTCCTATCGTTCTCCAGGTGTTGATGGGACTTCGCGCTCTCCACCCATCATCGTCTCTGTCGAACTCAGAAGAAGCTTTTGATGCCCGCCCTATTGCTTGGAGCCTGCCAACGTCAATTGACGTGACGAACCAATTTAATCGTGCCTATGATGCATTTGCCTCTACATTTGGTTTCAGCGAAGTTGATATTTGCTACAATGGGCTCCTACTCAGTCGCCAGGGACACTTTAAGAAAAACAAGAGCAAGAAGGTTCGATATGCTTTGAAAAGAATGTAAGCAGGAAACGACGTCATGATCCTTTGGCCTGGGCAAATGCTGAACTATCATCTCTTCTCGCCTTTCAGATATGCTCATTTCACCAATGAACAGTTACGAGAACTCATCTCCAAAGATTCTATAGTTCATGTTACCCGCCGCCGTCCACCCAAATCTCGCCTCATCGCGTCTGAAAGTGAAAAGTGCAAGCTCAGAATGCGACAAGATTTGGAAATGCATCTGCTGGATGGAATAGCTCTTGTCTCATGGGATAAGGAGACCGGAGAGGTCACCGGTAAGATGTTTTGCTTGTGCGTGCGTGCGTGTGTGTGTGTGTGTGTGTACACCTGCCTCTGCCTTGACAATGACTGACATGAAATGACGAGTTCTGATCAGGGTTTCCATTTTCAGGTCGCATGGTGTTCAGTGATGAAAATGACCCTGATGAATCAAGCAATCAGATCTTAAAATGTCTCTTTGATGTCTGGTGCATTGCAAGGCCCTTGAGAATTCCAGAAAATGAATATTTAAGTAAGTCACAGGCCGAAGACGAATATGAACTGGCGCATCCGCGCCACTATAATCCGGCGTAACAAACCTTGCGTCTCAGGTCGCAAGTACAGTGATCTGATGGAGCCCATGGAGACCTACATCCTCGTCCAAGAGTACCTTCATGACGATCCTTCTGGAGAAAAAAGAAAGAATCTTCTGTCCAAGGAGAAGCAGTGCTCAGAGTGCGGAAAGGTGAGGATTGCGTGTTTTGCAACGAGGAGTAACATGCCGTATTCTAATTGATATGCACAACTCTGTATAAATGTGTAATTAATGACGCATAACGATTTTTCAGATATTTCCTTGTGTTACCGTAACGGACGAGTCCCGGCTAATCAACCACAAGAGGTCGCACTACTACGAAAACTTCATCTGCGAATGCACTGACATCCCTCCGTTCAAGAGCCTCGCGGAGAAGCGCGTTCACGTGCAGTTGGTAAAGTTGTACCGGGTCGTCAAGCTAACTGTCGCGAATGCAACATAACTTTCTTCCTCAAAAACTCTACTTTTATACACGCCAAAGTAGTCGAGCTTTTTTGATAGGCTTTATTAATCGTACCATGTGGTCTCTCACGATGACTTGAACTGCCACACTGACATCAATGACTCCAGCACGCCGACAGTTATTTGGCGATTCTTACGATGCATGATGTTAGAGACGATGGAGCTAAACAAAAATGTCATTGGCATCACCTAAGTTTCCTGCACTAGTTCCTGACCAGAGTGACCCGAACAAATAATCAATTTTGAACGACAGAATGCCTCAGGTTTGCCGACAATTAGCCTTGACTCCGTAGGTCCACTTATATGCCGAAGTGTACAAAAGTGCACAATGTGTCTTTTTTAGGTTCACAGCAACGGCAAGTTCAAAAAGTGCAGACACTGCACCTTTGTAGCAACGCTACCGGCAGTGGACAGACATGAGGAGCAAGATCACAGGGACTCACGGCCCAAGCCTGATGGCCGAGGCCGCACTTACTCCGTGCCTGTACCTTCTTGTATGTGCGAGACCTGTGGAAAGGTATTGAATAATACCAGAGCGCTCGCTTCGCACATGCTTATTCACAAGGTCTACCAGTGCAAGCTTTGCACTGCGCAAATAGTAGGCCTCTCCGCATTCGATACACACAAGAGGAACGCTCACCCCGAGGAGCATCCCAGAAAGGAGACAGGCGTGTATTCCTGTGAGGTGCGTAGTAGAAATAAAAAGCTGGCACGACTTACCATGGTGGCAAAATTAAAGACCGATCGATTTTTGAATGTTGTCCTAAGTGTATTTGAAATTCGGGACAAATGAGACACATAGAACATGGGGGAACCCGCTAAGGCATGCATCAATCGTCAAATTTACGAAAAACCAGCACCAGTATCCAAAAGACAGCGTCAGGATTGTCAATCGCATCTACTTCCACGCCACATACAGGAAAGGAGCTGAATCTAGTAAGCTTAGGGGACAAAAAGCAGCCAATTTTGATGACTGACTTCATCATGATTCATGTATACTATGGTCTAATCCCCCCTTTCTTGCCCTTGATGAAGTTGAACCTGTTTTCCCTCTATCAAGTCCAATTTCGGGATTGAAGTCAATCGGACTCTAAATTTTTGCCACCAATGGGCGGACTTCCGCATATATTACGGCATGTATTGCAGGTTTGCAGCAGGCTCTTCCAGTCCAAGACAAGTCTTTCCAAGCATCATCTTCGTGCTCACGTAGACGAGAAAGACCAGCCTTTCCAGTGCGAAGACTGTGGTAGGGGATTCCCCTTCAAGTCATTGTTGATGTCACACAGGATGATGGCCCACATCAAGGCTCGGCCCTACAAGTGCAGGTAGGAAGGAGCAACGTTTGTCCGTTGTCTAGACAAGAAGTCCTCCTATCCGTTAACAGTTTAGAGGTGCATGTACTGCACTGTTCTTCGTCAAACTAACCTACAGGTACGGTTGTGGCGCCGACTACAACGACACCGCGAGCAGGGGCACCCACGAGCGTAAGAAGCACGGCGCTCCCGTCGAGGACAGATACAGAAGAAGAAAAAAGCTGAGCACAAACTTTCTGGAGGAAGCAAACTCGTGATGCGTAAATAAAAAGCACATTCTGCTATCAGCTCACCTATCCTCGGAGGTTATGACCTCGGAGGTTGTAACTTCGAGGAATTCGCCTCAACCTTTCTGGTCACAAAGTCGGCGCTAAACAAAGTCGACGAGATGCGTCTGCCAGTTCGGCCCAGGACGCGCAGATGAAACCTGGACTGGCAGACGCAGACCAGGTTTACCTTCTTCTCTCCTATTGTGCTTTTAGCTAGAGCCAAACTGACGCGTCCATTTTGCTGGGGCGACCTGGTCTAACTGCATGTAGTAAACAAACACTTGAAGATGTCCTCGGTGAACATCAAGTGCGATGTCTTCTTCCGCTCCGAGTTCTGGTCCGACTTTGTCCTCTGCTACTCAGACAGTCGTTACACGGACTTGGCCATAGTCTGTGGCTTGGATGACGACGTGGCCAATAGCACTAGCATTTCCTGCCATCGCCTGGTGATGTCTGCCGCCTCCGAGGTCTTTTACACAGTCCTGAGAGAGCGGTGGAGACAGGAGGATCCGTTGGAGCCAGAAGTGGTGCACCTACCAGATTACAAGGTTAACATTGTCTAGAACTTGTCCTGTGAGGTGAACAACAGCAGAGAGGGTCGATTTTTTCAGTATGAGGACGTCAAGGAGGCGGTGGACAACTTGTACGCCTTTCTCTCTGGCAGGATGAACATCGAAACATTCTTGTCACCAGCAGAACGAAATCCATTCTACCAACTTCTCTCTGAGAAAGGAATAGCCAAAAATAGAACTCCAGAGTTGAGCAAGCGAAAAGCACTCGAAGATCTAGCCGACGAGAAGAACAAAGAAGCGGTAAAAGAGCAGATGATGGTGGACTGCTTATTTCCGGACTCCATCTTTCAACCCTTGCACGAAGGAGATGGTGAGTTTGTTCTGGAAGACTTTGAGAGTCCGGACCTTGATGCCAAAGAAGATTACAAAGACTTCTTCGAAAATGATAAACTGAGAAGGAAAAAAGGAAAGTCGTCCAGCAATGCCACCACTATGAAAAAGCAAGCTCTTAAGGTATTTTACTGGTGTCTTTTATCTACTGGTGACTAAAAATCAGACATATTATTTTTCAGTACGAGGAACCTGATGAAGACCATTTGCCCTTAAAGCGACGTCGCCGAGATCGCAAGTGGAAGCCTAAGACCCTTGAACAAATTCAGGAGGGGGATCAGGTTGGAGAAGAGCACCAGCCGTGTGTTGTCGATCGAAAGATGCTTTATAGGAGTATGACTGAAGCAACTACAAACCTAAGAGTCAGAATGCTGGCAGAACCTCTTGACGTACCTCTCCACTGCAATAAGCATCACAGGACTGCCTCTGCCTTCCAGGCAAGTACTACACTGACATCACGTTTAATGCTATGTGAATTTTTATATTCATTGTGCATCACGTGTACTAGAAGAGTATATCAAACTTAATCATAGGTATTGATGGGGCTCCGTCTGCCTCAATCTTCAGCTGGCTCTTCCACTTCATTCGGCAACTTCGATGCTCGTCCTATTGCGTGGAGCCTGCCAACTTCCGCTGACATCACAGCTCAGTTCGACCGTGCTCACGCTGCATTTACTGCAGTCTTTGGCTTCAGTGAGGCTGATATCTGTTACAACGGATTGCTCTTCAGCAGACAGGGGCTCTTTAACAAGAACAAAAGCAAGAAAGTCAGATATGACCTCAAGAGAAGGTGACCTACAGATTGGAGGATGACTCAACAAGTGTTCTCATAAAGCACTCCTATTTTTCTGTCAGGTACGCCTGTCTATTCAAGGAGCAGTTACTGGAATTACTCTCCAGCTCGGCTGTGAGCAATGCCGTCCGTCGCTACGAACCCAAGCCACCATTTTCCATCAGTGGAGATATGGAGAGCAATCTCAGCATGATACCAGATCTTCCAATGGCAGAACTTGACTCGATAGCTCTGGTCTCATGGAACAAGGAGACTGGGGAGGTCACCGGTAAAAAAATATTTTCTCCTATGCGACAGGGACTTCGACGAACTACTCGTGAGTCTGTGCAGGTCGAATTATGCAAGTGAACCATAGCGATCTCGAGGAGTCTAGCAGCCATTGCCTTAAGTGCCTTTTTGACGTCTGGTGCGTGGCAAGACCTCTTCGGATACCTGAAAATGATTATCTATGCAAGTATCTCTAAACTGCGCCTTGGCAAATTCTCACACCTCATCTCTCTTCAGGTCGAAAGTTCAATGATTTGATGGAACCAATGGAGACTTATCGGATAGTGCAAGAATTCCTCAATGACGACCCTGACGGCCAATTGAGAAAGAACCTGTTGTCCAAAGAAAAACAATGTTCTGAGTGCGGAAAGGTAAAGCAGCCACTCGGGGTCATTCCAGAGGATCATCAATTCATACCCTTTCTGACTTTCAGGTATTTCCTTGCGTCACTGTGCAGGATGAATTTAGGCTGAATGCTCACAAGAGGTCGCATTATTACGAAAACTTCTTCTGTGACTGTCCCGAATGGCCTACCTTCACCAACCTCAGCCAAAAGCGCAACCACGTTCAACTCGTGAGATGGGAGAGCATACCATGAAGTGTTGAGTCCGCTGTACATTTTAGTACGTTTCTTACAGGTGCATAGCAATGGCAAATACGAAAAATGCAATAGGTGCAACTTCGTGGGGACGGCTTTTGTGGTGAAAAAGCATCAAGAGCGTGACCACAAAGACTCGGGTGCGAACCCCGATGGAGGTGGCGCTGGCTCGTGTGTGTGTGAAACATGTGGCAAGGTGTTGAATGACTCCAAGGCCCTGTACATGCATATGCTCATACATAAGACGTACAAATGCAAGCAGTGTGGCGCAGAAGTTGTGGGCTACTCTGCTTTCCAGACTCACAAAAAGAATGCTCATCCTGTAGGGCAACCAGAGTCTTATCCGTGTGAGGTAAATGTGTTGTTAGGAGACAAGTCGCTGATACGAGAGGACCACCCATGTTATTTTGGATTAATGCCCACTTTCAGGTGTGTGGTAAGACTTTCCCAGCCAAGGTAAAGCTGAAGGTCCACCATCTTCGTATGCACGTCGACGACAAAGACAGGCCTTACCAGTGCAATGACTGCGGCCGAGGATTCGCTGTTAGCAGACAGCTTTCGGCTCACAGAATGATGGCTCACATCAAGACGAGGCCCTATAAATGCAGGTTCGTGCAAATACCTTGAAGTTAAACCTCTTATACTCTACAGTATGACACCTTTTTTTCCAGGTACGGTTGTGGTGCCGCCTACAATGATTATTCAAGCAGAGGCACTCACGAGAGAAAGAAACATGGAGGAACATATCCAGAAAAGCTAAAGCAAAGCACATAATCCTTCGTCAGGCTCGATCGACTGCTTTACTGTTCAAATCAACTCCAAGTGTGCAATGTACATGAAGGCATGCATGTGGTAGGGCAGCCTGGCGGCTACAACTCACAAGCAGGCCCGGACGCTGGGACAGATGTATGAAATACACGGCATGAGCCCGTGTAACCAACAAAATCTACGTAACGCTGCTATGACTCATGTGAGATGTCCTGCGGTTGCATATGGCACCACCTATCACTCAGTCATGTCCACCTAAGGGCTGCACTGTTTAATGCGGTCTTCATTTCTAGAAAGCGATGCAGTGCAGTTGTAGGGAAGAATTTTCACAGGGCAGCAGCTATGGCTCTATCACAAGTGATTCTTATTATCTACTCGGCAAAGGAAAATTTCTGAGCAAATTGGAATACCGTGTGCAAACGACGAATGGTAAACGAGGTACGCATGTATTCGCACAGATAGCCTCCTTTAGCGAATCCACCGCTTCCAACATGCAGCAGAAATCAGCGCTTCATCATCGCTGTCTATATCGCGGGCAGTGGCGAGAGCTTCACATCCAAGATGTTGGTCATCTTGATCATGGTAAATTGAATATTCGTGGCCGGTTCATAGCCTGGCATGCTGACCGAGATGGAGTCGACCTCTCCAAAGTGATAAATCTGCTTCAAGGCCACGACTCCTCTGCCGTTCGTGTCGACCGCTTCTCCGTCCTCGAACTTGTCGCCAAGCACGGCGGCGCCGACCAGGGGCACAGAAGTTTCGGCATCAGTCACGGTCACCACCAAAGTGACCTTCTTGGGCTACAAAATTGTATAGTAATGAGGGAATATTACTACGAGATGGTTGTATTGCTATTGTTTAAAAAAGTCCGAGAAATTCCTTGAGACTTAGTCAGAGGCTGACATTTTGGTAACCACTGTGTTCAACCTATCTCTAATGGCTGATTGGTCAGAACACTCGGCCGGTAAAACTAAAGGATCGTCGGTATCTCTCCTCCTTTCTGTGATGGGCCTGGCTACGCTTTTATTATTCCCTATCTCCTATCAGATGGGTGGACAGATCCTGACCCTCACTCGTCGGACGAGCATCCCTAACCTGAGCAGTGGCACTGGATAGTTAAAATTATACTTAAATGCACATGAGATTTGAAAATGTAAAACTTATTATCCCTATAGACAGGACAGAAGTGCACCACAGATAGCACCAGAAGCGGGAGGGGGACAATGAGGAATCAGTAAAGTACCAACCAGTAAACAAAATAACAGGCAGAATGAATGGGCCCAAGGCCCACAAAAAGCCCTCTGAAGGGGCTAGGGGATACGAGGCTGTGAAGCACTCTATGTTTCCTAACACTAAAAAAGAATGTCTGTTCATATGTGTGGTCCGGATAGGGAGCCGCACTGTTGGACCCAGGAGGCCCAACTTTGGCACGGGGCATCCTTTGGCTCGTCAGGTCGTGGCAGAGTTGTCAGCCCTGAAGAGGCCCTGTACAAGTTGGAGGCCTATTGAGGGCCTGAAGGGTTCTCTTGACCCTTTGAGGGGAAGAGAGTCCCAGTTAAAAAAAAGTTGCTGAAGTGACCCCCTTAAAACCATCCCCAAATCTCAGGAGGCTACTTCAGAAGTGACCTTGAAGGCTGCTGGAGCCCGGAACAGGGGTGGTGATCAGCCAAAGGTACTGCAAATCATAAGAGCAATGACTTTTTCCTTGGCAACCCCTGGCGTCTCTGGTAGTCTCGCACATATCAGTATGGATAATTGCTAGCTGCGATATCGGGTATGTTGCTACCACTGAGCATTGTCAGTTGTACTCATACATGGGCGTTTGACCGGCAAAACCTTTCCCAAGTTCTGTTACACATGTTCTTCTTTCCTCTAAAAAGCACATGGGGCTGGGTCTTTCAACTGAATTGCGACAGTTAACAGTGAAGTTATGTAAACCTTCAACTTTTTACAGAAAAGCAAAAATTGCGTCATTATTTTATAGGCTTCTCCTATGGAGTTGATGAGACATATTTAACCGACGTTTGATACTCGTAAAGTACATAAGCGGGTACTAAAGGGTTACCTGAATGACCAAGGTAAATGTCTGCGCTTCGGCTAGTGTGATCACATCATCCAGCACTACGTCATCGTAGCCATAGAAACTGGTTGTGACCCCAATTTTTGCCCCCACGAAGGAAGTGTCCGTCACGGTCCCATCAGCTGCAGTTATTGCGTCAGAGAACGTTGGGCCAATCACGGTCACGCCAGACAAGGGAGCATTCAAGGTGTCGACCACGCGGATTGTCACCACAGTTTGCGCACGCTGGAAAGTAATGTGAATACTTCCTCACTGTATCTAACTGCGAGCACTGAACGGATTATATACAGTGCTTGGTGTAAGTAATGTCGCTTGGTACATATCGATGCCATACTCTTTGCGAGATAATTGTAAGGTTGACTTTTGCTGTGGAATGTGTGACTGAGAGTGTGTGACATGAGATCCTGCAGTTTCGTCAAGTTTTGAATGTATATTGTGACACTAGAGCACTTTGACTGTGATGTGTTGACAAGAGGGCCGTGCTGGATGTGGCCGAATTTTGGCTTTTTTGACCACCAAATGAAAGTGAAAGTGGCTGAAATTTTCTGGGGGGCTCCCGTCCCCCCAACCCTCCCACACATCAGTGCGGCACCCAAAAAGCATCTCGTAGCACTAAAAAAGCTAGGCCTAGAAAGGCTGAGAGACCTCCTACTACATTCACAACACAACATGGCGACAAGCAGGTCCAAGACTCTATCAAAGACCGACCTCCTGATGTGGTGCAACGAGGCCATCATCTGTTCCTTCGAGAGGAATGTGACGACATCCGACGCTTTTTGTCTTTCCCACTGAATAAAGGCGTACGTGCTAGTCGCCTGACCGGCCCTTTCAGCCCGGAATCTCTCAACCTTTCTCGGCCTAGCTTTTTGGTGCTACGAGATGTTTTTGGGTGCCGCACCGATGTGCGGGGAGGGGCGAGGGGCGAAGCCCCCCAAAAGTGGGGGGCTGCGGTGGACGGGAGCCCCCCAGAAAATTTCAGCCACTTTCACCTTCAAAAAGTGGTCAAAAACATCAAATTTCAGTTGCGTCCTGCAGGGGGATCATATCAACTAATGATACTGTAAGTGCTCTGGTGCCTTAGCAAACAGTCAAAACTGTGACCTTGTGCACTAAAAGTTACGTCCCAGCATCTCAAAAATCAATTACATGTCAAAATTTCACTTGGAAACATTCCCAGTCAGCATCTGACGGTGATATGTACTAGGCGACATTATTTACGCCAAGCACTGTATAGTACGCACAATGCTGAAAACACGTGCATCTGCTGAATTGTATCAGAATTCACTCAAAACTCGAGATTTAGACATTCGTCTAGTTTCTCAGTGTCCCTATGCCACTCCAGCTATACTAAATTAGGATGCATGTTTCAAGTTTGAGCCAAGTGAAGCCAAGCAGAGCTGAGTCGACAGTTACAAATTAAAACAGAATAGTTCATTTACGAGTGAACAGGAGGCAACGAGTGCACAGCACGAGTTGCCTCCCGTTCACGAGTAAAGCTATTCATCTCTGGACATCATAGCATGTTTTAGATTTGCCGAGTTGAATTATCTGCTTATCACTCGCCAAATTCAGAACCATTCTATTTTTCCACACAAGCAGGATGGTTGGTGTCAACTGGATCATGCTCTGTCGATGGGGTCTGACTCTGCGCAATGCTCGAATTTAGTGCAATGCTCGAGCTTTGCTCAACGCAGCCGTCACAGATTCGACCATTTATCAATCACAGATTTGATAAGAAGTGTGAAGAATTAGTGCGAAGTGAGAAAAATGAGAATATAATGTCGCAGTCAAGAAAGGGTAGGGGTAAGGGGTTGTCACAACCGGACCCTCGACTCGTCTCGTATTTGATTTGTCTTGACTCACTCCAGCACTAATTCTGACCAGTGATTGGCTGTAGCCGTCAAATGCTGGATTTGACGAATTTCATCATTTTCATAAGACATTTGCTCAAATCCAGACTTAAATCGAGGTAGGCAATCGAATCTGCCCTGACAGATGCTTATAATTTTTCCCAGGAATTTTTACTAAATCTTAGGAAGGAATCCCGCCAGATTTAGTCTCAAGTCCCCAGAAACGTTGTTCGAAGGATTCTCTGTGTATGAATTATGGCGAATATGTAGGCGATTACACTTGCATAGTATGTGCAGCACATGCACAAGGTGCGTCAGAATGAAGAAGACCCAACGAGTGTCAGCAAGAACCTTATTCGGACGCATCTTGTACGCAACACATCAGAACAGCGTGCTTGACGGAAAAGCTGATCTCACCATCACCACAATCGACTTCCTAATAACGGTCCTCCCAATGGGTGCTAAAAGTGTCTTGTCTTCCACAGAATTAAACCCTTCAGCATCGACGTCCATGGAGATGACGGTGCCTCCGTCCAGAGCAAGGACGGCCAGGGCATGTCCCCTCTCGTCGGCGATGAGTTCTCCAAAGGCTTCGCTGGTCACCAGAGCATTTGGCACACCTTTGTGGCATTCGTCCACCACAGTCAAGCTTAGTGTCACCAAGAGCTGGAAGTACTACATCAATAGTGGGCTTTGCTTATAATAATCTCCAGCTCTTGGTACCCTTAAGGTCACGTCCACTTGAGCTACTCCATCTCCATCGTCGTCATCGACAGTGACCTGTAGTCCCTCTACGCTTTCGTAGTTCTTCAGTTCCACGTTTATGCTGATGGTTTCTCCTCCCATGAAATTTGCGTTTCTGATGATTGCAAGGCCGTGCCCGTTGGTCCTGAGACTGCCGAACGCTTCGCTGCTCACAAGTGCCCCGCCCAGATCATGACCGTTCGGAGTGATTACGCGAAGTTCAAGGATCACGAAGCCCTCGGCTGGAAAGCATTTGTTAGTATAGAATAAAAACTGAGCAGGTGTAGATACAACTGTGCAGCACAACTGCAAGACGGCGAGAGTCCGAGCTTGGGCGTCAATGCACTTACGTCTGAGAGAACACAGCGCTGGGAGCAGAGCGTCGTTGCTCACCTCCACGATGTCCGCCTGCTGTAAGTCGTATCCGACGCAATTGGAGTTTTTGTCCTCAGGCACCAGAGCCTCGCCATTGGCCTTCTTAACTGGGTCGCCGCGGCCCCAGGCAAAAATATGCTTGATCACCCTCGCGGGAGCCCAAAGGGTCTGGGGACCATTATACTGTACTTTAACACGGTTTTCCGCTGTGACGGTGAGGCTACTGCCGTATTTACTGGCACGAGATCGATGTGACACATTACAGTAGAATATGGATCGACGAGTCACTTTGGGATGAGCAATATTGATCAGCCATCCGTCGGAACCTTAAAAAGACATATTGGACCGCAACTTGCGCTTTGCCATTACAGTCATATCGATGGATTTTGGTCTTCTAAAAAAACTCCTTAAGCGCTAAAAAAGCACACAGTTGGGAGCTTTTCTTGTTCTCCAAAGATTCCAAGTTGGAACTTCTTTTTCCGAACAGAGCACTTTCCTCGGTCCCAGTATATTGTCAGTCCCATCCTGATATTTTAAATGTACTGATACGTCACTGGTAGAGGGTGTGACCAACCTCTAGAAAGCTGCTTCAGCGGAACGTTAACCCTAGTACAACGTAGCCTAATTATGATCTAGGCAACATAACAAAACAACACAAATTTAAGCAAACAAAGCTTAAAATATCCCAATCTAATGTGATTTAATCTAGACTAAAAGTGGTTCGAGTAGATCTTGCCACCATGACTCATACAAAGTCTTGCACAATGGACGTTCCATTATCACACTACATAGGCAGACTACCCGCTCCCCAGTTCGACAAACACTACACCAAATTTAGTGGGTAGAACTCACATTACGTGAGCACCATTTTCTCTTCAAAATTCAACTTGACTTTACACTGATTTGGATAGTTAGTATGGACCGAATTAATTGCCAAATTGGCAAAAAAGCCTAATCTGTTGGCCCCAGACTAACAGGCAATTCAGATGAATTGCCTTACTTGGTAGCCTTGACTTCATCTGAAAAGTGTATATAGCACAAAAAGAACCAAGACCAATTTCACAGTTGCATTTCATTTCAGTCAACACAAACTCCAAGTATTTCAAGGATTAGCCCTAGCTGCGATACCACCGCTATGTGGCCACAAGAGCAAGAGAACCGAGTCTCTCTTTTCTCTCTTTTGGGCAATGTTTCCCAGTGCCAAGTCCAAATACATGAAGGACAATGACAATGGGAACGGCAAATTTCCAACCTAGACTAATTGCCAAAGAAGGAGAAACACCCAAATCAGTGAAGTAGGCTTCAAATTCAGGCCAGAACCAACCTTGTCGCATCACATGTGGCTTAGACGACATGAATATATTTGCATATAAAAAAAGTTATGTGTAAATGTCAGCTTTCCATTGTACCTCTAAACAGCAAAATCAGTTCAGACATGACTGAGGTATTGCAGAAATGGCAGAAATATGTGCAAAAATTGTCATGTGGCTTTGGTGCGGGAGACTCATCAACAGCCAACCGCTTCAGCATAGGTCAAAGCACAGCCCTCAAGCCTCAGCATCACTTTGAGGCCACTGGAAGCAACTCCAGCCGCCCTAGTCCGGCAATTTTGGTCCCTTCTTTGATGTGACTTTTAATGCTTTAAATTACGCTTACTGTGCTACCAGCGACATTCCGGAATCGAGATTCTGGAATGCATTTAACTTTTCGTTAATGACTTTTTCATTTGGTCTCATAAAAGGCCAAGTTTTTACCTATTCGCGCATTGAGCGTATCAGAACTTATGTGACACCAGGTACTGGAAGAAGGTTTGCCTTACCGTTTGACTCGGAGATAACTCGAAGTTGGTCCCTGACTTGACTTGGTCGACTATGATCGGGACCTCCAGTGGATCCTTAATCTGGGCTATCGTGGCCCCTTGAGCTAAAGCACCACAAGTGCTTTGGGCCCCATGCTGTGGATTATACGCTTTGTACCTCCTTCTTAGCAAGTGAGTTGACCCCATTGTCGCCAGTCTTTTTCAGTCACAGCACTTTCAGTCACATCCTCATCAAGAGCGGCTTTCGTGTCATAGTCATAGAAAAAGTCTGATTTTTTTTTAGTCAGGGCCTGCAGTATGATTCAGTCACAGGACTGATGTGGAGGTTGCAAAGCCTGTAACCGAACATTAATGTGACTGCAGGACCTGTGATTGAATCATACTGCAGGACCTGTGACTGAAAATCTCTATGACTGAAAATCTCTATGACTGAAAATCTCTATGACTGAAAATCTCTATGACTGAAAATCTCTATGACTGAAAATCTCTATGACTGAAAA